>Ga0255763_1000111_pt1 | contig 82429 bp, 73 predicted proteins | sample 041ome_2_FD_179963 | JGI IMG/M metagenome (GOLD analysis project Ga0255763, IMG submission 179963) | Coastal salt marsh microbial communities from the Groves Creek Marsh, Skidaway Island, Georgia - 041406US metaG (version 2) | ecosystem: Environmental > Aquatic > Marine > Intertidal zone > Salt...
GTTGTTTGATAACCAAGCGCTCTTAAATAATGCGCAAATGTCGGTTCGGATGAGAGAAATTCTCCAGCGTTGTCATAAACACCAACCTCTGATGGAATTCGCCCTGTCATCATACCGGCCCGCGAAGGTCCACAAACAGGGCTGTTACAATAGGTGTTGGCGAAAACAGTGCCATTTGCGGCTATTTTGTCTATATTGGGTGTCTTTGCTAAGGGTTTGCCATAAGCGCCCAAGCATAACGCTGTCAGTTGATCCGCCTGCACAACAAGAATATTGGGTTTTTTGACCATCGTTTTTCAGTCCTCACATATTGCTATATTTTCATCGGTGCTTGAGGTTTTTTTGGTGGAGGCCGATGCCCACGGAAGTTTCCCAAACTGGACCAAGACAATATTTCAATTGCCGCGTCTTTACGCTGCTCGCGAAGAGACGGTTCACTCCACAAGTTTTTTAATTCCCGAGGGTCTTCTGTTAGGTTGTATAACTCGCCCTCTTCTGAACCGGGATAAATCACATATTTCCAGTGTTTGTCGCGTCTCATGATGACATACTCGGCGCCAGATTGTATGTGATCACGACCAAGTTCTGCATAGACATATTGGCGTAGGGTTTTCTCTGGATCTGTGTCGTCCCAAACACCATCGTTCAGCATTTTGTTAAGCGCAAGTGCTTCCCAATTTTCAGGCGTTTTGATGCCAGCGAAATTTAAGATTGTTGGCGCTAAATCCATTAGTTGCACCAAGTCATCGCATTTGTGGTTTTTCTTGATTTTGTCAGGAGCCCAAAAAACAAGTGGCACACGCGTGACGCAGTCATACATTGTCCACTTTTGAATGTGCCCGTGTTCACCAAGTGCGTCAGCGTGATCCGAACAGAAAATAATTATGGTGTTGTCAAGATAACCACGCGTATCAAGACAGGATAAAATCTGGCCTACTTTATGGTCAATCATAGAGACGTTTGCTGAATAGTAGCGTTGAAGCCTCTGGATATCGTCATCCGATAATTTTGTGCGCCACGCCACGCTGTCAATGTTAAATTTGACCATGCTCTCACGCAGTTGAGCATGCATGCTTGGTTGCAGCGCCAATTCAGTCTTCAATGGCGCGCGATGTGGAAATTCGACATCTTTGTAAAGTTTTAGAAAATCACTGGTAGGGTCATACGGAGGGTGAGGTCCTGGAAAACCAATTTGGAGAAAGAAAGGGCTTTCCGCCTTACGGTCTTGAAGCCACCAAAGCGCCGTGTCACCCACAAAGTTATCTGGGTGCATGTTACTATCAATTTCCCAGGTAAAGCATCCGAGATTTTGCATAAATGCGTCACGGTTGTCTCTAACCCTTGTGTAGCGGGAGGGTTTTTCTAGCCCTTTTGCCTTTAATGCTTTGTCCCATTCGTCGTAAATAGCTCTTTCGTGATCTTCTAAAAACAGAGGTCGGTCTTTGTTTTCAACGCAAAACCTTTGGTGAAAACCACCTTTGGCGTCGTAGGGGTTAATGTGCATTTTGCCAATATTGACGCAATGATAACCGCTCTCTGCAAGCCACTGTACCCAGTTTGGCTGCCAAACTTCAAAATTAGTGTAAACGTTCGTTGTGTGCGGATATGCGCCCAGAAAAACGCTTGCCCGTGATGAGACGCAGACCGGAGATGTTACAAAACAATTTGTGAATGAAACCCCTTCTTTAACTAATCGATCCAGATTGGGTGTGATCATCCATGGGCAACCAAGCTGCGATATTGTATCGGCACGCTGTTGATCAGTCATTATAAGGACAATGTTAGGTCTTGTTTCTATCTTTTTCGAATTCATTTTTTAGCCGAATGTTGGATTTCATAAGCAGTAATAGGTTGACATTAGTTAATTAACTTAAAAAAATAAATATCAATTATAAATTGAACACTCAAAGTTGCAGAAAGCATTATGCACCCACAATTCGAAGAGCCTCAGAATATTCGTCGCAGAAATCGGGCGAGGTTGATGGCTTTGATATTCGAAAACCCCAAGATAGATCGGACACAGCTTGCTTCGATGATCGGTGTGAGCAACGCTGCTGTTAGCAACATTAGTGGTGAGTTGCTTGAAGCTGGATTAATCAAAGAAGTTGAGGTTGTAAAAAACACAATCAACCGAGGTCGTAAGCCAGTAGGGTTGGAAATAAATGGCCATGGCGGCTTTGTGCTGGGCGTAAATATTCTGGCCACAGATGTGAGTATTGTGCTGGCAGATATTTGTGGCTGTGTGATTGACCAAATAGACCTCAATCCACGTCGTATCGAAAACCCTGAAAAAACCCTTAATGAAGTGAAACATGCGGCAGAAGAAATTCTGAAAAAGAACAAAGTGCCTCGCCACCAGCTTTTTGGAATAGGCTTTGGGATCGCTGGTTTTCTTGATCAAAGCACTGGTGAGTTGAAGAGAGCGCCATATCTTGGCTGGCCACCGTTTGATTTGACGGCGCGCCTAAACCAATTATTTGACTGTGAGCTGGTCGTTGAAAATGTAACGCGAAGTATTGCCCTCGCTGAAAATCGGTTTGGTGTTCTGTCGTCCTTCAAGGATCTTATTTTAATTAGATCGGGACTTGGCCTCGGTGGCGCATTCATCTCAGAGCGACAATTATTGGAAGGCCGAGAAAATTTTGCTGGTGATATCGGTCACATCTTTGCAGAGCGAGGTGGTGGAATTTGCTCATGTGGGAAAATGGGTTGCCTCAATACGATCGCATCTGGATGGGCAGTCATGCATATGCTGGGAGACGCTAGGATCTCCTATGCAACAATCAATCAATTTCGACGTCAAAATGCACGTCTTGCTGAATTAGTCTCTGACCACGCAAAGGGATCTGCCCCGATCGTGGAGGCATTGTCTAGGGCTAGTCAAAGACTCGCGATGCATATTTTACCCATATGCCAAGCGTATGACCCGGAGGCTATATGCTTGACTGGTCCACTTGGCCGGAACGAGGCTTATGCAAAGACCTTTAAAGATGAATTATTTAAAAATGGTTTGAAGTGCCAAATTATCACGGCCAGCGAAACGAAAATCATCTCACCTGCAATGGCTGCTGTCTATTTAGCGTTGTCAAATATTGTCTACTCAACGCGTTTTGATTTTGATCAAGTTTCCCGCGGGGAAGCCGAGGCCAAGGTAGCATTCAAATGACACACCGTAATGCGCAAAGACCTTGTGATATAGTTGATCAAATTATAAAAATCCTTTGCGTTGGCTTGGTTTTATTTTCGCTATACACGGCATTATTTGGTGTGCTCCCCGATATTATTCAGCGTGGCGTTCACATCTCAATTATTCTTTTACTTGTTTATCTGAGAGCTTTTTCAAGTTCAGGTGTGAACACCGAACTCTCAAACCCAACGCTGAAGAAAATAAAATTCATCATGCTTGGCAGCTTGGCTGCGTTAGCTGCAGGGTACCAGTTTCTTTTTTATGATGAGGTTGTGTCTCGTTATGGAGAGATAACACAGTTCGAGGTTCCCATAGCAATTATTGCTATCATTCTGCTGCTTGACGCAACGAGACGAATCATTGGGTGGTCAATGGTAGGTCTTGCTATTTTCTTCTTGGCTTATGCAGCATTTGGACGGCATTTTCCAGATTTGGTATCTCATCGAGGGTATGATCTGGAGCGTATCCTTGAGCAGGTTTATTTGGGTGCAGATGGAATTTATGGAACACCTTTGGGGGTAAGCGCTACTTTCGTAATTGTCATCGTAGTGTTAGGTGCTCTGCTCGAAAAAACAGGTGCGAGCGGTGTGCTCATGGATATTGCAGTCGCCGCCACCAAAAAATCTCGTGGCGGTCCTGCAAAGTCAGCTGTCATCGGCAGCAGTCTGATGGGTATGATTTCGGGTACTGCTGTTGCAAACGTATTAACAACTGGAACAATTAGCATACCACTTATGCGAAGGGGGGGGTACAAACCTGCTGTCGCTGGTGCGGTCGAAGCTGTTGCGTCAACCGGTGGGCAACTGATGCCGCCCATTATGGGGGCCGCTGCATTTTTGATGGCCGACATAATGGAAGTGCCTTATTTGGATATTACCAAAGCGGCAATTATTCCGGCTATAATTTTTTATATCGCAGTTTTTGCTTCTGTTCATTTGGAAGCGGTTCGCATGGGGTTGAAGCCGCTTGAAGATGTAGAAGTGCCAAGTGTCGCCAAATCCCTTAAGCGAAGCGGTCATGTGCTTGTTTCGATCCCGGTATTCATCACCGCACTAGTGATGGGTTATTCCGTGATGTATTCATCGCTGGCTGGAATCATTTGTTTGATGATCTTGTCACTACTGAGAGAGTCGAGCCGCCTTGGCCGCAAAGAGCTTGTTGAAGCCGCATCATCAGCCTGTGAGGCAATTATCCCAGTGGCGTTGGCCACTGCCACAGCTGGTATTGTCATTGGAATTGTTACATTGACTGGGCTTGGCCTCAAGTTCAGCTCATTCATTGTAACAATCTCTGGTAATAATCTGGTCGTTGCACTGGTGCTAACAATGTGTGCTTCGTTAGTTCTCGGTATGGGGCTTCCAACAGCCGCTTCATACATACTTGTTGCCACCCTGACCGCGCCAGCGCTGGTTGATATGGGTGTTGATCTTATGGCAGCGCATATGTTTGTATTTTACTCGGCGATGTTATCAGCGATCACACCGCCAGTTGCTTTGGCGGCTTTTGCTGCTGCTGCGATATGCCGTGAACCGCCAATGCGTGTAGCGATCATATCAGTGAAATTTGGCTTTGTTGCCTTTGTTCTTCCCTACTTCTTCGTTCTTGAGCCAAGGCTGTTGGCTGAGGGTGGGTTATTGGAAGTGTTGGAGATGTTTGCTTTGGCAACGATTGCTATTTTGGCAATTGTTTGTGCAATCCAAGGATATGCCTTTTCAAGGCTATCGCTTATTGAGCGCCTGATATTGCCGTTCGCAGCGTTCGCTCTCCTAATACCTGGAACTTTTATTACGTCGATAGGGGTGGTGACCTTGTTGGCAATGGCGGTGTTTTGGAAGTTTGGTCGATCTGTTGGGGAGGCTGGCACCTAGCAAGGTCATTTATAGAGAGATCAGCTAAAAACCTAAGGAGGAGAAAATGTTTTATTCGAAACCTGTTTCTGGAGTCATGGTTGCTCTTGGCTTGACAATTTCGTCAGCCGCAGTTGCCGAAACCTATTTGTCAATTGGATCAAATCCGGTTGGTAATACGGCCTATCAATGGGCTGCTGGGATATCTGAATTGGTCAACAAGAATGTGCCAGGAGTAAAGGCAGCTGCAGAAGGTACCAAGGGATATGTTGCAAATGTCCAGCTGATGTTGGATCGCAAGGTAGAGGCGGGCTTTTCAAACACCCGGCTCGCCTATGAGGCTCATCACGCTCAGGGCCTTTATAAAGGTCAAAAGCCCGGCCAAATTGTTGGTTGGATGTCAGTGAAACCGATCTACATGCAAGTTGTTGTCAAGGCTGACTCCGAAATAAAATCTCTATCTGACTTGAAGGGAAAGCGCGTTGGGATGGGGCAGCCTGGTGGCACTTCTATGCTTGATGCTGATTTGCTGATGAGTACGGTCGGCTTGACGCCAGGACAGGATTTCAAAGAATTTCGGGTAAAGCTTCCTACGATGGTAGATATGCTGGGTGATAATCAGCTCGATGCACTAATTTGGAGCGGCACACCACCAATGCCACCGGTAATCAAGCTCAAGTCGCAGCACAAAGTACGTTTTTTGGATATCCCACGCGATGTCTCTGCAAAAATCATGAAGGTATCGCCAGCTTACACGGGTGGTGATTTGAAAGCTAACGTCTATGCGGACCAGCCTAATGAGGTTAAGTCATATATGCTTGGAAATGTCCTTTTAATTCGAGCTGATGTTCCTGAAGACGTTGTTTACAATGCAACTAAAGCGGTAATGGAAAACCTAAAGTTCATGGCGGGTGTCCACCCTGCATGGAAAACAGTGCAAAAAGACGGCATAGTGAACGGTTTCACAATTCCGGTTCACCCGGGTGCATTACGCTATTACAGGGAAGCAGGTGTTGCAGGAATCGAAGATTTTGCCAAGCGTGTTGCTAAATAGCATATTAGGGGCGTTCCGGTTTCGGTGCGCCCCTTTCTCAATTTTTCGCACATAGGACCCGGTTGTTGATGAAGATTGTTTTCGTTCTATTGGATTCGTTGAACAGAGGCGCTATGGAACCTTATGGTTCTAGAGCAGTAAAGACACCAAATTTCGTACGATTTCAGAGCCGTGCTGTAACATTTGACAATCATTTTGTTGGTAGTTTGCCATGTATGCCGGCACGGCGAGATTTACACACTGGCCGAAGCCATTTTTTACATCGTAGCTGGGGACCACTGGAACCATTTGATGATTCTTTCCCGGAATTGATGAAACAAAATGACTTCTACAGTCACCTGATCACCGATCACCACCATTATTTTGCTGATGGGGGAGCTACATATCATCAAAGGTTTGCTTCTTGGGAACTGGTTAGGGGTCAGGCGATTGACAAATGGAAAGGGGAGGTGCGACCCGACATCGAGGAACTTAAATCAGCTTTTCATCCAATACAACACCACCGCAAAAACTACATGATAAACCGCCAATACATGCAGGCAGAGGAAGATTACTGCTCACCTCAGTTGTTTAGGTTGGCAGAAAAATTTCTTCAAAAGAACCATCACGCGGACAATTGGTTCTTACAGCTTGAGTGCTTTGATCCCCATGAGCCATTTCACGCTCCAAAGAGGTTCCGCGATTTATACCCGACCAGCTATAAAGGACCAATCCTTGATTGGCCAATTTATGACCGTGTAACTGAAACTCCTGAAGAGATCGCTGAATTACGCGCCAATTATTCAGCATTGGTTACGATGACTGATGAATATTTTGGACATTTGCTTGACTTCTTCGATGCCCACAATCTCTGGTCTGATACGGCGCTGATTCTAACAACCGATCATGGGTTTTTGCTTGGTGAGCATGATTGGTGGGCAAAGAACCGAATGCCCGTTTACGATGAAATAGCTCATATACCTCTGATGATTTATCATCCTAAATACGCATCTCAGGGTGGAACACGGCGTTCTGCGTTGACACAAACCGCGGATTTGATGCCAACTTTGTTGACGATGGCGGGGCTGTCTGTTCCCCAAGATGTCACTGGTAAATCGTTAATGCCAGTGCTTGAGGCTGATCACAATATTCGTGACAGCGTCCTGTTCGGTTATTTTGGCGCTGCTGTAAATGTTTTTGACGGTGAGTTTAGTTACTTTCACTACCCAACAGTCGAGGCTGCTGAGCATCTTTATGAATATACCCTAATGCCAACTCGGATGACTTCCCGTTTTTCTATCAAGGAACTGTTAGACGCAACGCTGTCGCCGTCATTCTCCTTTACAAAGGGTGTTCCAGTTTTGAAGTTGCCGCCAAAAACGGATGACGAAGGCGTTCCCGTAGAGGTGCAAGGGATGCCGTTTGCGGATCAAAAATCACAGTTATTCGATTTGAAATCAGATCCGGAACAACTGCAACCGATAGACGATCCTCATAAGATCAAACGAATGTGTGAGTTAATCACTCACAATATGATGGAGTTAGATGCGCCAAAAGAAGCCTTCAAGAGATTTGGTCTAAGCATGACGGGTGATTATAAGAGATGACGCAACAGCCAAACATCTTGCTGATTATGGCAGACCAACTGGCGGCGCAGGCTCTGTCAATTTATGGAAATATGGTCTCAAAGACTCCAAACCTAGAGAGGCTAGCAGCACAGGGAGCCATATTTACTAACAATTATTCGAACAATCCTTTGTGTGTTCCAAGTCGAGCATCGATGCTGACTGGTCGATTGAGTCCTGATATTGAGGTTTATGATAACGCCAACGAAATCTCATCCTCATTACCGACGATGGCGCATTTTATGCGAGCCCAGGGCTATACGACCTTTCTATGTGGCAAGATGCATTTTATTGGGCCAGATCAACTGCACGGATTTGAAGAGCGTTTAACGACCGACGTTTATCCGGCCGACTTTCAATGGATTGCAGATTGGTCCGCTGGCCCTGCCTTTGTGCCGTCTGGCACGGCTCTCAATGGCGTGGTTGAGGCTGGACCTTGCATCCGAACAATGCAAGAGGACTACGATGACGATGTGGCTTATCAAGCCTCGCGAAAAATCTATGATATCGCAAGATCAGAAGAAAAAAGTCCATTTTTTGGCGTGGTCTCTTTTACGAGCCCGCACACACCCTTCAATGTCTCACAGCGCTACTGGGATCTCTATGACCACAAGGATATAGATCTACCTGCGGTTTCTGAAATCCCCTTTGCTCAGCTTGACTATTTTTCAAAGGCATTGTTTTTTGCGCATGGTAGGCACCGGCATACTATTACTGAAGATCATTTGTTAAATGCGCGGCATGCTTATTACGCAATGATTTCCTATCTGGATGAAAAGCTTGGTGCGATACTGGACCAATTGGAAGAAACCGGATTACGCGACAACACAATTGTTGTTTTCACATCAGATCATGGTGAGATGATGGGTGAGCGTGGCATGTGGTTTAAACAGTGTTTTTGGGAGTGGTCATCTCGCGTACCGCTAGTTATTTCGGGTCCTCGTTCTCCCGAGGGTAAGCGTATTGAAGTAAACTCTTCTTTGGTTGACCTTCTTCCAACATTTATCGCTTTGGCTGGTAAGGATGTGGGTCAATTAGATTTTGCTGCAAATGCATTGGCAGGCCATAGTCTTTTACCACTACTTTTGGGTCAGTTTGAAGCGTGGGATGATTGTGTGATTGCCGATTATCTGGCAATTGGACCTTGCGTCCCCTGTCGAATGGTTAAGAAAGGGCGCTACAAATATATCCTCACTCATGGCCACCCTGACCTTCTATTTGATCTTGTTTCTGATCCAGATGAACTTACTAACCTTGCAGAAAGCCCTTCCAACGCGTCAAAGGTGCGTGAGCTTAAAGGCATCGCCATGCAAAACTATGACGCCGAAACTCTTACGACAAAAATTGTGCAAAGCCAGCGGCGTCGCAGCTTCATTGCAAATTTGCCGGGCAAACAACCAAACTGGGACTATGTTGCCTTCCAGGGTGATGAAGAACGTTATGTACGCCGCGACGGCGTTGATGCGACAAAATCCAGGCTCAGACTTCCAAAGGCCATACCTATACCGCCAGACCTGCCCGAGTTATCCGCATCAGTGATTGATCGCATGATGCGTGGTGAACTTAGTTTTCAAAAGTAGCTTGTTTTTGTTAACTGCTAACACTGGACTTGCGGAAAGAGTAGAGATTGGTTTGTAACAGACAAGGCGTCATTTTTTTACAATGGCCTGGGGTATTTGTAGTTGTCCCGCGATAATGGATGTATGAGCTTCAGATCATTGCATAATCAAGGTGCAAGTAACGGCGGTTGCGTGCCCCCGCAACCAATAATTATTACTTTATATTAAGCATATAGCCGCTTCATTTTTGAGGCGGCTTTTTTGTGTTCTGAATTATTGCCGCGTTCATTGCCACGTTTAAATTGCTCTTGAACTCATTTCCATGGACCGTGGAACACGGACCGGATTAATGGATCATTTTCCTGTTTCAGAATGACTTTGGCCAAAGGGGGCCTAGATTGGGTTGGGCGTTGCGCCTTGGACCTTGGGGCTTTGATGGGTTGAAAGGTCCTGAGTTCAGTAATTTTGTTCAGTGACGTCCAATTTTCCTCATGATGTAAGTTTGCTCTGATGTTTTTATTTTGCAAACATACGAAGGACAAAAGACAAACGGAGAAGAAGCTTGGTTGAAATCTTGGACCCCCGCGGAGAAAAAGCAGTCGTCTCAGAGAGTGGCGCAAAAATCTCGTGGCCAACCCGGCTTGCGGGACATCGAATAGGTTTTTTTGGTAACGGGAAATCGAACGTTGAGGGCTTCTTCAGTAAATGGGCTGAACTGTCTTTGAATGCCGGGGCAATTGATACCTTAACTCTCATGAAAGAAGGTCCGATGGCCGCCGGTGGTGCGGCCCGTTACCAGAAATTTAAAGAGATGGCTGATTTGGTGATTGTAGGAATTTGCGACGGCGGCACAGCTGCCTCGCAAGGCGCAATTGATGCTGCGACTTTGGCCAATATTGGCGTTCCAACAATATTGCTTTGCACAGATGCATTTGTTGGCCTAGCAGAGATTTCATTGCCTGAGAGCCATGATGGCGTTCGAGTAATGGTCATACCCCATCCTCTTTCCTCACTTACATCCGGGCAAACAGAGGCGCTCTCTAGGAACAGCTTTACTGAACTAGGACACATGTTGTCTGCTAAAACAAAGGTCAATTCTGATGATGACGACCAATTTCTATCGAGTAACGAAGAGTTTTTAAAAATTGCCAAAAAATTGGCAAAAATTCCCAATCGTGATGCTGACTATCGCGGTTCCACTTTATTGTCAGGTCTCGGCGTTTCTGATGGTCTACCCGTTTTTCTCCCGACGAGAGAACGAGTAAATGAAATTCTAGACTTTTGGCCAACCTCGCAGCTTGATGAGAGCCCTCTTCGTGTTCCACCAAGGAATGGGTTGGCTACGCCTGCTGTTATTGCAGCAAATGCCGTTATGACTGGGATGCCACCAGATATTGCGCCATATGCGGCCGCCGTAATGCGAGCGCTGTGTGACCCTCATTTTCAAGTTTTCAACCTGCAGACAACAACCAACCCCGTCACACCCGTGATAGTTGTGGGAGGTCCATCGACTGAAAAAAATGGTTTTAACAACAAGTCTGGGGCGTTGGGCGGCGGGAATGTGAACAACGCATCACTTGGAAGAACACTAAAACTATGTATGCGGAATATTGGGGGCGCAAGCGCGGAAAGTGGTGTTGACCCTGCAACTATTGGCCAACCCGGCAAGTACACTTTCTGTTTTGCTGAGCGTGAGGGTGTTGTTGATTGGCCACCGCTGAGGTCGCAAACGGAAAATGCTGTAATCGCAAGTCAAGATGCCGTGACACTAGTCGGTGTCACAGGAACAGCGAACATGATAATCAAAGCCACATCAGCCCAAGAATTGATAGAAATGATCGCAAAAAGTATAAGAAGTGCGGGCAGTAACGACTACATGTTTGGCGGTTCGCCGCTTTTGGTGCTTTGCCCAGAACATGCTCAAATTTTTGAAAAAGAAAAAGTTGGTATCCACGAAGTTAAACAATCCCTGTTTGAAATGACAAAGCTAAAATTTTCAGAATTTGCACCAAAAAACCAAGAAATGATGAGAACTCCGAGGCTAGGGGACTTGGGAGTGCTTACCGAAGATAGTGATGTGCCAATGACCAAAAACCCAGATGGCTTTCTGATATGCGTCGCGGGTGGGGCAAGCTTACATTCGACGTTCATGCCGTCATTTGGCGGTTCAACACCAGTTTCGTATCCTGTTGAATTGGGAAATCAATCATGAATAAGAGGTGGAAGAACCGGCCTGCAGGCTCAACTTGGGGTGATTTTGGTCATGATGACCAAGTTGGACGGATCAATTTGCTGACCCCTGAGCGACGGCTAGAGGCGGTTAAAGAGGTTAAGGCAGGGATTAGCTTTTGCTTGAGCTTGCCTCTTGATTATCCGGGTGGAAATTCCGTAAATCCCAAGCGCTTCCCACCTGTCCTAAAGCCAACTTTCCACTCGGACAATAGCCATTATTACAACCTAAGGTGGCGAGATTATCATTCTGGTTTTGAGGATGTATCATCGGACGACAGCGTCTTGTTACACACACAGTATTCGACACAGTGGGACAGCCTTGGACACGCAGGTGCCTTGTTTGACGCAGATGATGATGGCTTTGAAGAGATAGTCTATTACAACGGCTGGCGTGGTGGAAAACATATTAAGGGCCCTGCGGATGTTGAAGGCTCAGATCAAAGTGGATCTGCTAAAGCTGAACGCCTTGGAATTGAGAATATGGCTGCAACATGTGTTCAAGGCCGTGGCGTTTTAATTGACCTTCATCAGCATTTTGGTGACGAACGTGTGTCTGTCAGCTTTGACGATTTGGAACGTGTAATGAAACAAGATGGTGTTGTTGTTGAGCCGGGTGACATGCTGGTTCTGCACACAGGCTGGGCGACTATGCTTTATGGAATGAAACTAAACCCGAATGCAGAAAAATTACATAGCTCCTGCGCTGTACTAAATGGGGATGATCCAAAACTTTTAGATTGGATTGAGACAAGTCAGATAGCTGCGCTTATTGCCGATAATTTTGCCGTTGAAGATGCGCGCATACAGCGACCAGAGGATTACAAAGGTCCACGCTTGCCTATCCACAATAAATGCCTTTTCAGACTTGGGGTGCCTTTGGGTGAGTTATGGTATTTGGAAGAATTAGCTGAATGGCTGTCCGCTAATGGGAGGAATCGCTTTTTTCTTACGGCACCTCCGCTGCGGCTTACTGGCGCGGTTGGTTCTCCCGTTACACCTGTGGCTACTGTATAGATAAAACAGGGTTACTGGAGCACTTTCCTATTTCAGAATGACTTTGGCAGAGGGGGCTAGATTGGATAGAGGTTTCGAGCATTATTAAAATCATACAAAAAGTCATAATTTTAACAAATTAAGGTTAAAGCAGGTCTTTACAAATTTGTTGGACCTTCTACTGTGTTTATATAAAGCGTTGTTTTAACTGTATTTTGGTTGTGCTTATTGTGAGGTAACTGGTAGCGCACTATACTGGGGGTGTAGGGGTCGTGGGTTCGAATCCCGCCGCTCCGACCATTTTTTACATAAAAGCATCGTAATGCGGCGATTGAAACGCGCAATCTGCACCGTGCCACTGATGCGTGGTGGCGTAAAAGATGACAATATGCGGGGTGCCAATCGTCACCAGCCTAGCGCGATTATGCCGGCTGGATTAAGCCTCGTTATTTACCCGGTTGATCAAGGCTTCGGCGGTTTCAACCCTCTCGCTATAGCGGTCAGTGAGATAATCAGAACATCCGCGCGTCAAAAGGGTGAATTTGACCAATTCTTCCATCACATCGACCATCCGGTTGTAAAAGGCCGAGGGCTTCATGCGGTCGTTATCGTCAAATTGTTGAAACGCCTTTGGGACTGACGATTGATTGGGAATCGTTAAACAGCGCATCCAACGACCTAGAATGCGCATCTGATTGACCGCATTGAAACTTTGAGACCCGCCATTGACCTGCATCAGCGCAAGGGTTTTGCCCTGGGTTGGCCGAACAGCGCCTAAGGACAGGGGAATCCAGTCAATCTGCGCTTTCATTATGCCAGTCATTGCGCCATGCCGCTCGGGCGAACACCAGACCATGGCCTCGCTCCAGCTCACAAGGTCACGTAATTCTGTAACCTTTGGGTGGCTTGCGTCGGCATCATCGGGCAGGGGGAGGCCGCTCGGGTTAAAGCTTTTGGTTTCGGCGCCTAATTTTGCAAGGACAAGGCCGGCCTCTTCACTCATCAAGCGACTAAACGAGCGCGCTCTTAACGACCCGTAAAGCAACAAGACGCGCGGCGGGTGGGGCGAACGGGCACGATCAAACAGATGGGCGTCATCGGGGCGTTGAAATTCTGCGTCACTGATTTGAAATGGCTCAGTCATGATTTAGCTCGCCTTCTGTGTCGATAGACTTGATTCGGGGTGGTGATAGCGCCCCGATCAGCATAGATTGGTTTTAGGCAGGGAAAACAAAAAACCTTAGTAAAAAATCAGCGATATATTTATCTGGTATCGGATTACATTTTGCGAGGGTTTAAGGCCGGTTGTTTAACCATGTGGTATTGATAGGCTGTGAGTGTGGTCGGAGCATCATAAAATTGGCAGAGTTAAGTGACAATATTTGCGTCCGCAAGGCGCAAGAGACAGATTTGGCGGCCATTTTGCGACTTTTGGCTGATGACACGCTTGGCCGCCACCGCGAAGATGCCTTTGTTGATCAGCATGGGGGACTGCATGACGATTACCTCAATGCATTCAACGCCGTGAACTGTGATCCAAATCAATATCTGGCGGTTTTCGAACAGGGTGATGAAATTATTGGCTGCCTGCAACTAAGCTTTATTCCGGGTCTGTCACGCCGCGGTGCGTTGCGCGGTCAGATCGAGGGGGTGCGTGTTGCAGCGAATTTCCGTGGCAAGGGCTATGGCACCAAGATGCTGCGCTGGGCGATTGAAACCTGCCGCGAGCAGGGGTGCAAATTGGTACAATTAACCAGCGATAAAACCCGCCAAGATGCACAGCGTTTCTATAAAGACCTTGGTTTTGTTCAATCACATGAGGGGTTTAAATTAGAGATTTAACCCTTTGGTAACGTATTTGGCACAAAAGCGACTGTTAGCCGAATTGCAGATTGACCCCTACCGTATCTTGTTCCATCGTGAAAACAGATCCTCTGAATTAATCTCAAAAAAGGCTGGAACGATGAAAGTTACTGGAAGCTGTTACTGTGGTGCGATTGCGATTGAAGGCAATGTTGCCGCTGATAAAATCATGGCTTGTCATTGCACTGATTGTCAGAAATTTAGTGGCGCACCGTTTCGCGCTGTTGCGGTAATGCCAGCGGCTGATGTTAACATCACCGGCGATGTATCAGAATTCCGCAAAACGGCTGAAAGTGGTAATGACCGCTTGCAGGGGTTTTGTGGCACTTGTGGCAGTCACATATATGCCACTGATCCTGAAAAAACCCTTTTCATGATCCGCACTGGTTGTCTAGACCAGAATCAAGAGCTTGTTCCGGTAAAACATATTTTTGGCAAATCGGCTGTTGAATGGGTTGCCGGTATCGGCGAGGCTGCGTGGGTTGCTGCCGGACCCGCTAGTGATGGGGTTACGCCGTTTAAAAAATAGGCGCCTGTTTTTTTGTTCCCGTCTTCTTTGGGGATGGCTTTTTTAGTGTGGGCCTCTTTGGGGCGGGGGCCTTTACTTTAGTCCACGATGAACGAGCACGCCGTCGATGAAATCAGCCGCGCTCAAATCTTTTAGGCGGCAATTGTTGATATTCGAAATGCGGCTATCAATGGTGAGTTTCGGAAACCCAACAATCTCCATTGCGGCTGTCAATGCCTGTGCTGCGTCATTAATGCGTGATGCCCCATCTTCGGTTTCGTCGCGAATACGCAACGTCGCAATACAATCAGCGATGCTTTCATTCATCATATGAGCAGGGCTGTTCCGTGGGGGATGCGGCAGGTCGATATCGCCGGTTTGATGATGGGCGCATTCATGCAAATCGATAAAATTCTGCAAGGCGGCTGGCGATCGCTCATAGCTAAAACGGTAAATAACCGGCTGACCATTATCATCATTTTTTGCCATACCCGCCGCAGATTTCGCGGTCTGTGACGAGCGGTTTTCAAATCGAACGATCTCGCCGTCATTGTTTTGACAATTGGGGGGCGCAACCACTGCAAATGTTTGATGTGATGATTGTGCGCGCGCGGTTGATACCGCCACCAGCATAATTATCAGGATTTCAAAGCCAAAGAGAAACAAGCAGATAAATTTACGGGTCATGATTCTGTCCTTATGCCGCAGCAAAGCTAGAGCGGAACTGGGCTGCCCATTTGCCATTTTTATGCGTGATAACCCACAGCGAGTTAAAATCGGCAATCAGACGATCGTCGGCGTCAAACCTGTTTATGCGAACAGCCAAATGAACCTTGTCGTCACTTGCCCTTTGAACGGTGATTGAGTGCCAAGCCGTTCGCGCCCAATTACCGCCAGCCCGCACCCTGAAATCAGCTAGATACCGATCTTGTGATGGCCAACAATCTAGCGTGACGCCAACAAGCCGATAATGGGGGAAATGCAGCGTTGCGGCAAGCCCATCCTCATCAAGTGCATTAAGCGCATGAAGATGGGCTTGCATGACTGCTAATGCAGATGTTTCTGCAGATTTATCACTGCTCACTATAAGCTCCTTGGACTAAACACGAAAAACCAGTGTGAATTGGCTGCTGCTTGCCGTGAATGACAATGCCATAAATACGCACCAACGCAAAGCTGGCGGCCGCCCGGTTTAACTGTGCGTCGGTTTCGTGTGGAGCGCGGGTTACACAGAAAGCGATAAATTGCTTGCGATGTGATAATAAGCGGATCAGCATAAAATGATCTGCTGGTTTGGGGATGTCTTGATCCCGGTGTTTATCTGTTGCGATTCGATGTCGATGTCATGATTTTGAACAATAGTTGCTGCGAGATTTTAAACGATGATTGACCGATTGGTTATGCGCAATGTTTGGGTTTCATCGTGGGTTTTGTCGCTGTCGCTTTTCGGGGATGCGCTGATTTACGTGATCTTGCCGGTTCATGCTGATGCGTTTGGTGTCAGTATGGTGATGGTCGGGTTTTTGCTCGCGGTCAACCGGATTATCCGCACCTTTGCCTATGGGCTGATTGTGGATTTAGCCGAAAGAATTGGGGTGAAAAACCTGTGTTTGATTGCGGCGATAACCGCCACCTTATCCACGGCGGGTTATGGTTTTCTTGATGGTGCGGTTTTATTGACCTTGTCGCGGATGCTGTGGGGATTATCCTTTGCGGCATTGTTACTTGTGACATTGACCTATGCGGCAGTTAATCCGGCAAAAACCGGCACGCGCATTGGCATCAGCCGTTCGGTTGAACAGGTTGGGCCCTTGTTGGCGATGACGGTGGGGGCATGGTTTGCAACGATTGTCGGGCCGCGCGATGTATTTCTATATCTTGGACTGGCCACTGCCGTTTGTGTGGGGCTGGCCTTCTTGCTTGATGGGTCTGCTCAGCCGGAACGGATTAAAAAGCCGCTATCGCGTGACCGTATTTTTCCGCGGCCGGATAGTTTGGATATGATGATTTTCTGGATGGGCGCGGGGATTGACGGCGTTTTTACCGTGTCGATTTCGATTATGTGGGCGCAATATGTATCACTTGAGACTGCCATTTTGTTTGGTGGCAGTATTCTTGCGGCGCGGCGGCTAAGCGAAATGCTGGTGGCGCCCTGTTCGGGATTGATTGCCGACCGGTTTGGTATAAGGCTACCGCTGACATTGATGATCCTCGTGACGATTGCCGGATTTGCGTTAATCGGTGCCGGGCAGTTACTGGCTGGATCAGTGGCTCTGGTACTGGCCCGCGGTGCCCTAGGCACCCTGTTTCCGGCAGCGGTGGCACGGATTAACCCGGAAAACAAGGTGAAAGCACTGGCACGAAACCAGACATGGCGCGATGTTGGCGCAGCCGCCGGGCCACTCGCCACCGGTGCCGGCCTTGCCTTTGTTGTGCCTGAAATAATGCATATCATTGTTGCAGCGGCGTTTATCATCGCATTCGCCGTGTTTGTTCTGTCACCCGGTTGGAAAACAGTAACGCGGCCGGTCATTTGATTATGGCGATCATGGCGTTTGCTCTTGTCTGCAATTGCCGCTATGGCATCGTTGAATTGCGCTTGCCGTCATAAAAGATATCCGGCAAAACAAAACGCATCTGCGCTCAGGCGGGGCGTTAATCTTGAAAAATGAAGGATAAAAGCCCCACTATGCCAGCGTCCTCCCCATCTTTTGCGCATGATTTGCGGCTGACCATCATCATTTTATTTTGTGGCACGCTTAGTGGCATCAACATTGCCAAACTAGCCCCGACAATTACCGAATTATCAACAAGCTTTGGCCTTAGCCTGTCGCAGATCGGGCTGCTGGCGTCAGTCTTTACCATTATTATGGTGATTGCCGGATCATTGATTGGCGGCATCGTGCGCGGTGCTGGAACCAAACGTATTTTGATTGCTGCCTTGGTTGTTGCTTGTATTGGCAATGCCATCAGCCTGTCTGGTGGTTCGGTGATTAGCCTTTTTATCGGCCGTGCGATTGAGGGGATTAGCCTGATTGCCCTGACGCTAACCGCCCCCAGCCTGTTGACCCAACATACAGATCCGGTGAACCGCGGCTGGGTTATGGGCACATGGGGCGGGTTCATGCCGCTTGGTAACGGGATGGCGATCATTGCTGCGCCCTATCTCATAGATAAAGGGGGCTGGCAGTTGGTCTGGCAAGTCGGGCTTGGGTTTTCGGTTCTTGTCTGTTTGCTTGGGTGGCTGTTTATTCCGGATGATAAGGCGCCAGTCAGACGTCAATTTGATCTTGCCGCATTAAAGCTGGCGGTCAAATTGCCATTACTTGCTTTTATCGGACTTAGCTTTGCGTTTCATTCGCTGGTTTATCAGACATTGATCCAGTTCATGCCATTGATATCACAGTCGCTTGGCGGGTTTAGCCTTATCCAAGGGGCAATGATCACTGGCTTGTTTTGCGTATTTAATTTTGCTGGCAATCTGATAACTGGACAGGCGTTGCAGCGCGGTATTGCGCCGTCACAAATCGCCAGATTGGTTTTTTCAACGGTGGCAATATTGCTGGTTTTACTGGTTGTATTTAGCCAGTTCACAGGCTTGCTGTTTCTGCTCTTAGTGCTGACGGGTCTGGTTACCGGAGGGTCAGCACCGATTTTTTTCTATCTCGTCAGCCGGTCAAATGATGACCCCCAAAATTTACCGGTATTTGTTGCGTGGGTGTTTCAGATTCAAGGCCTTGGTATGCTTGTCGGACCTGCCTTTATCAGCCGTGTGGTTGAAACTACGAATAGCTGGAATATTGGCCTATTGTGCCTGATACCGGCCTGTCTTGCGATTGTTGCAATGTCGGGGCGGCTCGTACTTCCCGTCACATCGGCCAACAAGGCGTAATGGCGATAGATAGCCCGCGCTGGGCAGCGTCTTACCGCTGCGCCAATCTAGGTTTTTTTGCCGTCACATTGCCGCCCCATTGCCGTCCCAGACCGAAGATGGCACATAGACCTCGCCGCGGGCCAGCATCCGCGTGGTGCGCAGCAAGCCCGCGCGCTCGATCTGCATTTCATCATCTCGGGTTTTGTTACCTTGGGTTTTGTCATCTTGGGTTTTGAGGCTCAGCTGCACATCGAATTTGCCCGATGGATGCTCAATTGTTATGTCTTTCACCAAACCGTCGGGCAGGGTGGCAAGGTCATGGATTGCGCTATCTTGGTAGAGGGCGGCACTGGCAACCGAAACCGCTCCAAGCACGCCAATGGCTTTATGACAATGTTTTGGAATGAAGGTTCGCGTGTTCACCGTACCTCCGGCCAGTGGCGTTGAGACAAGGCTCATTTTTGGCACAGCCTTGCCTGACACGTCGCCAAGTCCCATCGCCAATCCAGCCTGCAGCCGGATCGCCTCGAGGCGTGATTTAAGCGTTTCATTCGCATTGAGCTGTTCTGGTGTTTCGTTGCCAATAATATCGAAATCACTGGCGCGTAAACAGACAACCGGCATACCATTATCAATGCAAGTGACCTGCACGCCGTCAAATTCGTCCCGGTGATTGCCGGTTGGGAACAGGCTGCCACAGGCCGATCCCTGCAAATCCTCATAATTGCACATAACGGGTGCAGATGTGCCCATCACCCCATCAATATGCGCATCGCCATGATAGACCGGCAGGCCATTTTTCAGCGGGAATTGTAATAGACAGCGATTACCACTATTGGTCATATAAACGCGGATATTGGCCTGATCGCCAACCGGCTTGATTAATCCGGTTTCAACAGCAAAGGCGCCGATACCGGACAGGATGTTGCCGCAATTCGGGGTGTCATCTAGCCCGTCCTCGCCGACAAGTGCTTGGATAAAGCTATAGTCGATATCACTGTCATCACGCTGTGAAACTGACACAATCGCGATTTTCGAGGTTAGCGGATCAGCCCCGCCAAGGCCATCAACCTGACGAGGGTCGCCATAGGCGCCCATCACCCATTTCAGTACATTATCACGGGTGGGTCTATCTTGCGGTAGGTCGGCAAGGTGGAAATAGATCCCTTTCGAGCTACCGCCACGCATCTGGATGAACGGAATTGCTGTTTGGTTTGACATGGTTTGCCTTGTACCGGAATGAGGGTGAGTGCCTATCATATACATAATCTGGCCGACTATATGCCCAAAACACATGATATGCCGTAAAATATTGCGGGTTATGTCCTTTAGAGGTGGTTTTTTTGATAGCGATGCTGCGGGCACCTGACCGGTCAATCAGTCATTGGCATTTCCGGCGCTACGCGCCTATAGTGAGACTGAATTAGGGAGCGCTAATAACAACAGCAATTGCCGCTGCCTATTGCCACAAATGATTCGCCGCAATGAACCCCAGTTTTAAAAAGAGATAAGAATGGCTAGACTGCCCGCGCTTGATCAAACCCAGATGAATAAGAGACAAATTGAGGTTTACCGAGATATTGCGTCGGGGCCGCGCGGTAATGTGCGGGGGCCGCTCGCCATATGGCTGCATCGGCCTGACCTTGCCGATAAGGCGCAGCAATTGGGCCAATATTGCCGATATGATTCATCATTATCACCGCGCCTGTCAGAGCTGGCTATTTTAACAACAGCGCGGATATGGGATGCGGCTTTTGAATGGCAAGCCCATGTGCCGCACGCCCGCGCAGCCGGTGTTGACGATGCAGTTATTGACGCGCTGGCTAATGACCGGGCACCTGAATTTGCTGCTGAGGACGAAGCGCTTGTTTATGAATTCACGCGTGAGTTAAATCTCGAACGCGGTGTTTCTGATGCGCTATACGCCCGTGCTATTGCTGTTTTGGGCAAGGATGGAACGGTCGATCTTGTGGGGGTTCTGGGCTATTACAGCCTGATTTCGATGACCATTAAGGCGTTTGATGTTGATCCGATCACCGCGGTCTAGGATGTGCTGACGCGGCCGACATACGTGCCCCATTTTGGGCTTTCTAACAAGGGTTGATCCGGCCACTTGGGCATAGGGCTTAGGTGGTGCTAAAGGGAATTTCTTTTTGACGCGCGCAATCCTGACCATCATCGCAGCAATATTTTCATTCTCGTTAATGGGGGTTGCTGTGCGTATTCTGACCGCGGATTATTCGATCTTTCAGATTTCCTTTACGCGCAATTTCTTCGGGTTTTTGCCGATCCTGCTGCTGCTGGCCTACAGCAAACAGATGGCGGCACTTAAAACGCCGTTCAGCCGACATGAATGGATGATCTGTGCGATGCGCGGCGGCGTGGTGTCCTTGGCGCAGCTGTTCCTGTTTACAGCTTATAGCAAGTTGGAATTTGCCACTGTTGCCACCTTGGCATTTTCTGGGCCATTTTTTGTTACCGCCTTATCGGTGCCGCTGCTTGGGGCTAGGGTTGGGTTCTGGCGTTGGTCGGCCGTGGTCATGGGGTTCTCGGGCGTTGTCATGATTATGCAGCCAGGTGCAAGTATTTTTTCATTATTTTCGATTTTTCCGGTGCTGGCGGCGTTATGCTATGCGACCTCAAGTACAATTGTTAAACTCTTTCCAGCAGATCGTTTGTCTGGCGTGATCCAATTTCGATCGCAGATTTTTGCAGTGCTATTTTCACTATTATTATGGCTCGGTTTTGGCGAGTTCGTACCCATTGCCTCGGCGGGTGATCTGGGGCTGTTTATAGGGCTTGGCCTGTTGGGCGGTGCTGGTGTTCTTGGGCTTGTCGTGGCCTATCGGATGTCACAGCCCAGCCTGCTGGCCCCTTTTGAATATTTTGGGATTCCTTTTTCGCTGTTTCTGGGCTGGTGGTTTTTTGCTGAGGCGCCACTTGACCGCCTGTTTCCCGGCGTTTTGGCGATTGTCGCTGGTGGTTTGGTGATTATCTGGCGTCAGGCACGGGCAAAACCCGATGCGGGGGCCTAGTCCAGCTTTGGTGCGCTTGAAAGAAGTGCGCACCACAGGTCATGAATTGGCGTGTCGATTTCGGCTGGCAGATCTTCTTCCCATGCCAGATAGTCACGCGCATCCGCTAGAACACCATGATGGCGTCCGGCAAATAGCGCCGACTCATCCAGCGGCAGTTCAAGCCCGCCTGTCGCCATTGTTTTTGGCTCATTATCGCCATCATCCCAGATATAAAGACCAGCGATTTGCCAGCCATGCCGTTCAAGACAATCGCAGATAATACTGCCAGTTATAGTGCAGGCCGCAATGATAGCCACCGACGTTGCGGCCGGTTTTTGACCTAAAATGGCGCTGATATTCTGCCATTGGCTGTTTGCAATATGACCGCTGTTAAACGCTGGTGACGGCCGGAAATCATATAAAGGCACCCCGTCCTTTTGCCATTGATCCAGACCTGCTGTCGCCACCACATCATGCATCGTGCCTTTATGGCTGATCGCAGGGTTTGTCGCCTCTGTTGGTTCTAGCGGTGCATCAAGATAAACAATATTGACGATAAACCCCATCGCACGCAGCCAAAATGCGGCAAAGGCGGCGCGGCTTCCCGAACCCTGATCAAACAGCGTAACAGGAACGTGGTAACGCGCAATTGACCGGTCGGTTTGCTGAATTAGATTGGTGCCGGAAATTTTAATAATGCCGTGGGCGAGGGGCTGGCCGGTGGCGGCGTCATCCGATACATCAAATAACAACCCCGACTGATTTTCATGAGCATAGGCGGCTATCGCATCTTGCGCGACACGTGCCGACGGGATTTGCCAACGGCGTAAAAATCCGGCAACCGCGTCCGTTGCCTCATGGTCAGCAGCGAAAAGCCGGTTGGCATTATGCTCGCGCTCATGGCCGTCAAGCTGCCATGCCTGTGTGCCGCCACGAAATACCGCAAACGGTCCATCATAGCCCGATGCCATCAGGGTAAAGGCACCAATGATTGATCTGGTGCGCCCAGCACAATGCAACAACGACATTTTGCCAGTGCCTTTCAACGCGGCGACATTTGCCAATAGCAGGCTATTTGGCAGGCTCTGGGAATTTGGCAGGGTAAAATCCTGATATTCGGCTGTTGGGCGAACATCAAAAAGCTGGGCATCTTGATAATCGGCCAAATATTGCTGTGGGGTGATCTCAGGCAGGTCAATCTGATGCGCCACAACCTCGCCAAACGCCTTTGACCAGACATATTCGCCCTTTACAAAACCGCGTCCCATTTCACTGGGCTTTTCGGTTTTATGGCAGGTAATATCGGTAAAGCCAAACGCCACAAGCTGATGCATGGCCTCACTGCTTGCTGCATCTTGCCAATCAAGAAAATGCACCGGAAAATCAGGTGTTTTAAAGAGAAAGCGAAGACGATTTGAGAAAAGTGACAACGGTATATTGGTGCTGCCAAACCAGTGACCGGCAACGTAATCGCGGCGCTCGCGGCAGTCGATTAGGGCAAAGGGTTTTCCCGCCTCATAAAGGCTGGTGAATAATCCGTGGCTCATCTCATTTTCCTGTTGGTGCTTGCAATCCCGGCAGAATGGGTAAAGGCGCCCCGTCTTGTCATATGATCTTGTCATATGGTCTCGTCATATGGTTGGGGCGTGACGGCTAAGCCAGCTCGTAGCGGAACCGCTTAACCTTGCTCATGTCAGTGCCTTCAATACGCACGAGGCTGGTTGGCCCATTGCGCGTTGGTGAATGAAGATCGCCTTCATTATAAACATGGGCAATCCCCGGTGTCAGACGATAGCTGCGTTTAACCTGCACCTTGCCCGGCTTGCCAGCACTGGCATCTTCGATTTTGTCATAATCGCGCATTTCTGTTTCGCCGCGAGCTTGGGCGTAGATAGCCCAAGATGGCCCATGATCATGCGGCGGCGATGTCTTGGGGCTGTCGTAATTATGCGCCAAGATACAAAAGCCAAGCTCGGGATCTTCGTAAAGCAGCTCGCGTTCGCCTGTTGATAATGGCACCAAAGCGTCGACATTGGCCGGATCAGCCAACAGGGTTTCCAGCAATTGGGCAAGTTTATCTCGCCCCTCGGGGCCGGGCGTATCGGTTAAAATCTGGCGGCAATCTTGCGCAAGGCTGGATAGAATATCACTCATAAAACAGGCTCCCAAAAAAACGGACATTGCCATAATCAGGCAATGATCATCTCATAATACTATTGATAATGGCCATGATTTCAAATGGTTTTAGGCTTTTTGCGGGATAAAAATCAGGTTTTTATCTGGCTGCCTTCCGGTTATGATCCGGCCGTCATGCCAGCTGTCGGCGTTGCTCTCGCCATGCAGTTACCATTCCGGCAAAGGCGATCAGCCCCATGCCAATCAAAGATTGTTGCGGTGGCCATACGTCAAAGATAACCCGTCCCCAGATGGCAGCAAACAGCAGGTATGAAAAATCAATGGGCGCCAGCCAACTGCTGTCCGCCGTCTGATAGGCGCGGGCAAGGCAGATATTTCCTGATAGGTTAAGCAGCGAGCAGAATAGCGCAAAGCCAAGCACGACAAGGGTTAGCTCTGGCCAGCCAATGGCAACAAAAGGCATCATTGCAATGATGTCTTGTGGCGGCGGCATCAGGCTAAGAAGAATGACCCCAACAAGGCCGGTGATGAAAAACAAAACTGCAACAGCCAGCGTCAGCGACAGCGGGTTTTCAAGGCGGCAATCGCGCCGCAGGATAATGATATTGCAGGCATAGAAAAAACCTGCTGCCACTGGCAATAGCTGGATGAGTGAAAATTCGGCATTAAATGGATCAAGGATTAGCCCCGCACCAACTGCCCCGATCACCAGCGCAGCAATCCGCCATGGCCCAACTGTCTCGCCAAGAACCGGCCCCGCTAACAGCGAGACGAACAGGGGGTAGGTATATAATCCGGCGGCCATTTGCGCGATGGTTAAAAACGGAGCACCGGAAAAAAAGCAGAACATACAGATGCTAAGCATCACGCCGCGCAAATAAACCGGCCGCCAGTTTTTCGGCACCAGCAGGCTGAAGCCGCCGCTTATCATCGCCAGAATGATAATCAGCAGTGCATTGCCCATCGCACGTAATGTCTGGAACTGCCAGAATGAGGTCTCGGGCGCGATTAGCTTGACCGTCGCGTCCTGCAAGGCCAGCACAAATACCCCGAACAACAATAATGCCATCGCCAAGAATGGCCGGTCACCTGACGGTGAATGGAAAAATGGCAATCGTTGCCGTGTCATTGATGATCCTAGCTGCGCATCCGCCCCGCATTGGCATCAAACAATGGCTCTGAGATGAGGGTTGCGTCAAGTGTTTGGCCCAGCAATTCGATTTGCCACCCTTTATCCCGGGTTGCCACCGCTTTTGGCACCATCGCCAACGCAACTGATGTTTGCGACGTATGGGCATAGCCACCAGAGGTAACCCAGCCGACCACCGCACCATCAATTGAAACAGGCTCATCACCGATTACATCCGCATCAACCGCAGCGACGGCAAGGCTGATCAGCCGTTTACTGCCGCCGGTTTCACGCTCGGCTAACGCCCCGCTTTTGCCGATAAAATCAGCGGGCTTGTCATAGGCGACAAAGCGCTCAAGCCCCAGCTCTATCGGGCCGTATAGCGGGCGATATTCACGCCCCCATGAGCCATAATTCTTTTCCAGTCGTAGGGCATTTAACGCCCGCGCGCCAAAGGGACGAATGTCAAACTCACCGCCCGCCGCCATCAAATCATCATAAAGCCGGACAAGATGCGCCGGTTTCACCCAGATTTCATAGCCGAGATCACCGGTATAGCTGACCCTGCCAACAATCGCTGGCACCATGCCAACATCCATCTTGCGTACCGCCATAAAGGGCATCGAACCATGTGATAGATCAACCCTGCAGCATTTTTGCAGGACGTCGCGGGCTTTTGGGCCGGCAAGGGTAAGTCCGACAAGATCGAGGCCAAGGCTCTTAACGGTAACCGTGCCATCTTTTGGGAGATGCGATAGGAACCACCGCATATGATAGGTCTCGGCAAGGCCTGATCCGATGATTAGAAACTGCGTCTCATCTAGCCGTGCCAGCGAGAAATCACCAATGATTTTACCGTCTTGCTTTAACATAGGCGCAAGCGTCATGCGGCCAACTGCCGGAATTTTTGCGGCGAGGATGCGGTCCAGCCATTTAATAGCCCCATCGCCGCTGACTTCATATTTGGCAAATCCCGAAATATCGCCAAGCCCAACCGCACTGCGCACCGCCCGCGCTTCATCGCCTACATGGTCGAAATCCACGGATCGCCGCCATGAAAACACATCGCTTGTGCCATCAGGCGCAAACCATTGCGGAACCTCCAATCCGTAGACCGCGCCAAATTGCGCGCCAGCCTGTTTTTGCCGATCATAGATACTGGTGGTCAGCAGGGGGCGTGCCGCCTGTAATTCTTCATTGGGGTAGCGGATTGAGAATCGCCGCGAATAGTTTTCCCGCACGCGCGCATTGGTATAGGCCATGCTGGCATAATCGCCAAAGCGCGAAATATCCATCGCCCAGACATCAAATCCCGGATCACCATCAACAATCCAGTTCGCCAACGCTAATCCAACGCCGCCGCCTTGGCTAAATCCAGCCATCACGGCACAGGCCGACCAGAAATTGGTCATGCCCTTAACCGGGCCAACTAGCGGGTTTCCGTCTGGTGCAAAGGTGAATGGACCATTGATTATTTGCTTGATGCCGGCATTTTCAAACGCCGGAAAATGCCTAAACCCAACCTCAAGTGATGGTGCGATCCGGTCGATATCAGGGTCTAACAATTGATGGCCAAAATCCCATGATGTTTCGAGTTCTGACCATGGTTTACAGGCGCGCTCATAGGTGCCCATCAACATCCCGCCGCGCTCTTGGCGAAGATAGATTTCACCGTCAAAATCAACCGCATGAAGGACTTCGGCGCCAGTTGCCTTGTTGATTTCGGCAACTTCGGGCATATCTTCGGTCAACAGATACATATGTTCCATTGCCAAAACTGGTAGTTCCAGCCCAACCATCCGGCCAACCTCGCGTGCCCACAGACCGGCAGCATTGACCACATGTTCGGCGGTAATGACGCCTTTATTAGTTGTGACAAGCCAGCTGCCATCAGCATTTTGGCGAAGCGCTTCGACCTTTACATGGGTTTCGAAATGCGCCCCATTCTTGCGGGCAGCCTTGGCATAGGCATGGGTGACGCCGTAAGGGTCACAATGCCCCTCAATCGGGTCATACATCGCACCAACAAATTGCGCTGGATCAATGAGTGGCATCAGCTCATGCGCGCGCTCTGGTGTGATGATTTCAAGATCGTCCATACCAAGATATTTGCCCTTGGCATAAACCGATTTCAGCCAGTCAAAACGCTCATTTGTTGCCGCCAGCATGATGCCGCCAGTCATGTGAAGGCCAATATCCTGACCGGATAAATCTTCGATCTCTTGGTAAAGTTTAATCGTATATTGCTGAAGTTTCGCAACATTTGGGTCGCCATTGATGGTATGCATGCCGCCGGCCGCGTGCCAAGTTGACCCAGAGGTCAGCTCGGATCGTTCCAGCAAGATCGCATCAGTGCATCCGCGTTTACTGAGATGGTACAAAATTGAGGCGCCAACAACGCCGCCCCCAATGATAACAACCTGTGCTTGATCTTTCATTTTGGCCTCGTCTGGCGCGTTGCAGAAACCCCTGAGATTAATAGCTAACGCCGGTTAGCCTAGCACCATTGTTCCGAATACGGCTGAAACATGGTCAATCGCGAACATCAGGGGCAAAAAATCTGATCATAGCCTTTGCCTGACGGCGCGCAGTGAAAATTATAATGGCGGCTTGAATTCTGCCAATCCCTGCCGTTAACCTGAACGGTGATAGGTAGTTTTTTGATGGTGTCTGAAAGGGATGAAGTGATGGCCTATGATGAACAGGAAAGAGACCTGATGGCGGCGTTGGAAATTTTGGTCGCCGGATTTGGTAATTATGATCCGCCGCGTCTGCGAAAAGATGGTGATATCGTAATCCCACTCGATGCGATTTTGAAAAAGAACCGCGCTGCCAATCAAAGCTTTGCCGATGCGTTCAGCCAAATGATGCGCGATGATTTAGGGCCAAAACGCAGCTCGACATGGGTGAAATAATCCGCCTTTAGAGCGATGCCGACACCGTGCAGGGCAGGCATCATCGGCGGGTGTAAAGCGCGTCCAGCCGATCTTGATACCGTGCCTTTACCACATGACGACGCACTTTCAATGTAGCCGTCAATTGGCTGTTTTCATTTGTAAAGCCTTCATCAGCGATGATAAATCTTCGAACACGCTCGATCTGTGATAGGCGGCTGTTTGCGCGGTCGACTGTTTCGGCAATCAGCAGTTTTAAAGCATCGTCAGACTCGGCTTTTGCCCGGGCTTCGTCGCTTGGTACAATCACCGCCGCCAGCCATGGCCGCCGGTCACCATCAACCATTGCTTGTTCGATTTCCGGTTCGATTGTGAGCAGGGCTTCAACCCGGCTAGGCACGATATTTTCGCCGCCCGAATTGACGATAATTTCCTTTTTACGGCCGGTGATGGTGATATAGCCATCCTCGTCAGCACTGCCAATGTCACCGGTGTATAGCCAGCCATCACGGATCGTTGCGGCGGTGCTGTGGTCATCACGCCAATAGCCTTTCATCAGCAAATCGCCTCGCACCAGAATTTCACCATCATTGGCAAACCGGACTTCAACACCGGCAACGGGCGGGCCGACGGTTTCGATTTTAATTTTGCCCGGGCGGTTTGCCGAAATTACCGGCGAGGCTTCGGTCTGGCCATAGCCTTGCAATAGCTTGACCCCTAAAGCCATGAAAAAACTGCCAATTTCGGGGTTTAAGGCAGCGCCACCCGAGATAAAATACTTCAGCTTGCCACCCAGCCGTTCCTGAATTTTTTGACGCACCAGTTTTTCGAGAAACAGATCCAGCACAAATTCATGTGGCAACAGGGTTTTGCCCTCAAGGCGTTTACGGCCAAGGCGGATTGTTTCCATAAACAGTTTCTCGGAAAGGCCACCCTTGGTGCGGATGCTGCGCATGATACGTTCGTGCAGCACGTCATAAAGCCGCGGCACAGCGGTCATCAGGCTTGGCGAGACCTCTTGCAAATTGGCACCAATCTGTTCGGCAGATTCGCAATACCAGACCTCGGATTTTGTTTGAATGGGCAAATGCATTCCGGCGGTATGTTCATAAGAGTGGGACAGCGGCAAAAGCGATAAAAAGCGCTGGTTTTCTTCGACGCCGCCTTCGCGCAAAATTTCGATCGAGGCCTTTATACAAGCCTGTATTGACCGGTGGGTCAGCATAACGCCCTTGGGCCGTCCGCCAGTTCCGGATGTATAGACAAAACAACAGGTATCATCGCTGTTCTGCTGGGCAATCCGGTTCTCGATATCCGTCAATGGCTCGTTATTATCCAACAGGCTTTGCCAATCATGGCAAGGGCGGTTGCCAAGGCTGGGAATTTTTGTACCAGCATCCATCGTTATCAGCATGCGGATATGTTGAACGCGTGATGCTGCCAGCGCGACCCGGTTGGCGAGTGCGCCGCCAGATGTAATGGCAATGACCGCACCAGAATGTTCCATGATATAGACATGGTCATCTTCGGTGTTGGTGGTATAGGCAGGCACCACAATGGCACCAATCGACATCACCGCCAGATCAGCAATGGCCCATTCGGGCCGGTTTTCAGCACTGATCACAATCCGGTCACGCGGTTTAATGCCAGCGGCAACCAAAGCTGCTGCCAGCCGCCGAACAGCATCGGCAACCTCGTTCCAGTTCCGTCCGACCCATTTCCCCTGATTTTTATGAAATAAAAGCGGTTTATCACCAAGAACAGCGGCATTTTCAAAAAAGGCTGCGGCAAGATTGGCCTTGGTGACGTAGAGGGACGACGTGGCCGTTTGTGTGGTCGCGTTCATGCTTTGCTGTCTTTTGGATGTTATTCTTGTCTTTCAGCCTATCGGAAATTTCGGTATTTGCAAATGCGATTGATCGGTTTGCCGCATGGTACCGGTTTTGGCTGATGGCGGCAGTTGTCAGGCGAGATTAGCCCAGTTGCGTTAAAAGCGGGGCGATTTTGCCCCGCCTAGCTTATCACTATTGGCAATAGGCTGGCGACCAACAGACCCGCCATGATGATGTTGAAACGGCTTAGCCGTGCTGGTGTGCCCAGAAACCGGCCAATGACCATTCCAAATAATGTCCATGTGCAGGTTGATCCGACGGTTGTGATCGTAAAGACGATAAACATCACCAAAACTTCGTTGGCCAGATCGGACGCGCTGCTTGTATAGGCGGTGACGGACGAGATGATGACGGTTATGCCTTTCGGGTTAACCAGTTGGAACATAGCCGCCTGCCAGAATCGCAAGGGCCGGTCGCGGTGGCGATCCTCGGCGCGGCCGGAACGGGCAATCTTCCACGCCAGATAGATAAGGAAAATAATGCTGATAATCTTTAAAATGTCATAAAGCGCTGGAAAGGCAGCAAATAACCCGGCAAGACCAAAGCCGGCGGCGACAACCAGCAAGATAAAGCCGGTAAAGACACCAAAAATATGCGGCAAGCTGGCGCGAAAGCCAAAATTTGCGCCAGATGCGGCCAGCATCACATTGTTCGGCCCGGGCGTAAAAGCGGCGACAAAGGCAAACAGCGTGAATGATAGGGCGGTCGATAAATCCATTACGCGCGCCTTTAGATCAAAGCATACCCGGCCGCGACATTATCGCCGTAACCTCACCGCATCATTAAGGCAAAGCCGTTGTGAAATGGCAAGCCCCGAACCCGCCAAGCCCCGAACTGCCCGCGTATCACTCAATAATCACTCAATAATTACTCAGTAATCACCCAATAAAATTGATATCAACGACGCCGTCATCACAGCGGTGTCAGGACACAAGCCTGCTGCAGTGACCAGGCGAGGGCGCATAGTTTTTTTGTCATACCAAGGCCGATACCGTCACTATGCAGGCGCAAACGGGCGCGCCCATCAACTGTAACCGGCGTAATGTAAAGCCATAGATCCATACCCTTTTGGCGGAATTGCCGTTGCATTTGATCCGATGCGCGTTTGGCAGCGTCGGCGTCGCGAAATGTGCCAAGGTCAACAACAAACCCGGTATTTCCTGACTTTGCGCGGATTGGTGATTGCGCTTGTTCCAACCTGAATGTCGATGCGGGCGCCATACTGACATGTTCCTGCTTCGATGCAATATTTGCCGGTGGAACAGGGTTTGCGTGGAGTGTTGTCTGTTGGCGCATTGCAGCGCCGTGGCGTTGCGCCGATAAATCGGCCTCGCGATAGGTTTTTGCGCATGTCTCGCCGATGAAATGCGCGGTTTTGACGTAAGGATCGGTTCCGGGATCAAAACCGGGATTATTGCCAGCATTAGTGCCCTGCATTGATCTGTTTTGGGCAACCGCCAAACGTCCTAATAGCCAGCTGCTATATTGGGTCAGGATTAAGCTCATATCATGCGGGTCGATATCTTGCCGCCCATTCAGAATAGCCAGTGATCGCACCCGATCAGCGGAAAAGCCTTGGCGGTCATACCATGTCTTTGCAGCTTTGGGGTAAAGCTCAATCTGTAGTGCCATAATCTTGGCAAAGGCGGCACAGATTGCCGCATTTTCGGCTGCCTTAACCGAGGTGTTTTGGAATGTGTTTTGCGGTGTTACCGGCTGGGCTGCGGCTGCAACCGGCAAGATGAGGGTAAAACAAGCAATCAGTGCTCTACGACAAAGATAATGCATCCTGCCTTCTCCAGCGCGTTGGCTGATCATGAGAATAGGTTAGAAATATCTAATATGCCGGCAGTATAGGGGGCGTTTAGAATTGAAGGCACGCGCACTTAACCGCGACTTTAACCCTATGGGCCTTTGGCAAGACGGGGTGAAGCCGGACGGGGGTAAGCAAGACGGGCTTTATGATTTAACGTCGCAAAATCTAGCGGGTAAAGCGCAATGCCTCGCCTGCTGCCCGGATTAGGGCGCGCGCTTTGTTGCGGGTTTCTTCATATTCGGATTCCGGATCACTGTCATAAACGATACCAGCACCAGCCTGAACATACATTGTCTGGTCTTTCACCACAGCAGTTCGAAGCGCAATACAGGTATCAAGATCACCCGCGACCGAAATATAACCAATGGCGCCCGAATAGGCGCCGCGGCGGTCAGGCTCTAATTCATCAATCAATTCCATCGCGCGGATTTTTGGGGCACCGGAAACAGTGCCGGCAGGAAAACCGGCGATCAGGGCGTCAATCGCATCCAAATCATCGCGGATTTCGCCTTCAACCTGCGACGCGATATGCATCACATGGCTGTAATATTCTACCTCATAGTTTGATTTGACCCGCACCGTTCCGGGTTTTGAAACCCGGCCAACATCATTTCGGCCAAGGTCAAGCAGCATAAGATGTTCGGCGCGTTCTTTAATATCGGCCATCAGATCAGCGGCGTTTGCCACATCTTCATCGGGCGTTTCGCCGCGCTTTCTGGTGCCCGCAACGGGCCGGATGGTAACATCCTTGCCGCGAAGCCGAACCAGAATTTCAGGGCTTGAGCCGACAATGGCCATTTTCCCAAAATCAAAATGAAACAGAAATGGCGAGGGGTTCAACCGCCTGAGTGATCGGTAAAGATTGATTGATGGCAGATGGAATGGAATGCTAAAGCGTTGTGACAACACAATCTGGAAAACGTCACCGGCACGGATGTAATCTTTTGCCTTGGCAACCATGTCCAAAAAGGCCGATTTTTCCATGTTTGTGCCGGGCTCGGGAAGCGGGGTGTTGGCATCGCCGATTTCAGTATGAGGCAATGGCTTATCCAGATCATCAATCGCCGCATCCAGCCGCACCAATGCGTCATCCCAGGCCGTCTTGGCACTATCCCACTCATCGGGGCGAATTTGCGTCACAAGGGTGATGCTGTCCTTTAACCGGTCAAAAATGGCAATCAATGATGGCCGCAATAACAGCGAATCATCCATTTCAACAGCGGTATTATTCGCATTTGGGATGGCCTCGATAAGCCGGATCATATCATAACCGAAATAGCCAAATAACCCGGCTGCCATCGGTGGCAGGTCGCCAGTATCCGGCATTTCAGACTGGCTCATCAAATGCCGAAGCGAGTCTAATGGCGCCAGCGTTTCTGCGATAAAGCCGCTATCATCTTGCGGTGTTCGGTTAATTTCGGCGCGCCCATCACGGCATCGCCAGACCAGATCAGGATCAAGGCCGATTACCGAGAACCGTCCGCGAACCTCGCCGCCCTCAACCGATTCCAGCAGGAAACAATGTGGTTTGTTACCGGCAAGCTTCAGATACGCTGAGACCGGGGTCTGCGTGTCGGCAACAAGAACCCGGTGCACCAGCTGGCGGGTGCCAGCCGTGAAATGGGCTGCAAACCGATCGAAATTTTCACTGCTGGCGAGCATTATTGCTGGCTTCCCACCAAAATTTGTTCGACAGGTGCAACATTGAGCTGGAGGTCATGTTTTTCCGACAGGGAAAGCAACACCATATTCAGCATATCTTCACGCAACGCGTTGTTCATCACCTCGACCACAACTTGGCTTGTTTCATCAATATCGGCATCCTTTGCCGCGACAATTTCAACTGTCTTGACGGTAATCGCCTCATTGCCGGTTTCGATGACACCGCTTTGGCCAACGGCCTGACCAAACGCGCTTTTTGCAATCAGCCCTGCGGCCTGATGGTCGAGGCCAAGACCGTTGCGGCGGAATGGATCACTGATCTCGCCGGTGTCACCATTGGCTTTTGCGGCGGCGTCAGCACTTGTTTTGGCTTGTTTTATCGCTTGTACCAATTTCCAGTCGGCGATGGCACGGTTGCGAACTTCATCAAGGCTGCGTTCCTTTTGCGGGGTTTGCGCCGTCGCTCTAACCGCAAAGAACATATCGTCGCCACCCTCTTGGATAACGCTGGTCTCGTTCAGCTCACTGCTCCAGATCAGGTCAAGAACGGCGCTATCCTGAATGAGGTCAGCACCGTCACCCGTTACCGGATTCCCGTCAATATCGAGGCCATTACGGCTTATATTGCTGATTTCGACAAGGCTGCCGCCAACCTTGGCCGCAGCTTCCCTAAGCGTTGCCCCCGAACCAAGCGCGTCTTCAAACTCGTTTGCCTTATCATACAGCAGATTGATCGATTCTTCGGTGCGAAGTGTCTGAATAATTTTTTCCCTGACGTCAGCCAGCTGAGCCACGCCGCCTTCGGCAATTTCATCGACAATCAAAATATGATGGCCAAAAGCGGTTTCGACCGGCCCAGCAACAATGCCGGCAGTGGCGGCAAAGGCAACATCGGCTAGGGCAGGATCAAGCGCCGCTTTCGTTACCGTGCCAAGATCGGTATCAGCTTCAGTCCATTGCAGCACATCAGCGGCAACAGCAGCGAAATCTTCACCGGCAGCAACACGCGAAAGGGCGGTATCGGCGACGGTTTTATCATCGAAAACCATTTGCCGAATCTTGCGTGTTTCCGGCGTGCTGAATTCATCGATGCGGCTCTCGAATGCGGCGGCAATCTTGGCATCATCAATCTCAAGGTTGCTCGCAATCATATCGGCAGAGATGCTGGCGATTGTTGCGCTGCGCAGTTCGGGCGCATCATAGGCCGATTTATTTTCGGCGAAATAGGCATCCAGCTCGGCTGCTGTCGGTGCCGCGATTGATTCGGGCAGGACCGGAAAGCTGGTCAAACGCACCCGGCGGCGTTCTTGATCATAGGCTGCAACAATGCGCGCACTTGCCGCATCAAAGCGAGCGCCAACTGCCATTGACCCGGCCAGCTGTTCGCGCATCAGCACGCCGTCAACCCGTTGCAGGTAATCACCCTCAGACATGCCAGCATTGGCCAAGGTTTGCACAAACCTGCCTTCCGAGAAATTGCCAAGCTCGTCTTTGAACGACCCTTCATTGACAATTGCATCGCGCTGCATTTCGCGGGTTACGGTAAGGCCAAGCGACGCATTTTCCGCCCGGAACAGCACGTCACGGGACATTGCGCCCATAATATCGTTTAGCAACCCACCTTGAAGCGCCTCACCAACAGTGCTGTTTGGCAGGTAATTGCGGCGTGTGCGCTCAAATTCCATGGCGACTTCGCGCGGCGAAACGGACTCATCACTGGCGGAAATGGCTTTGTCGCTCCCACCGATCAGACCTGTTGTGACGTCGCCAACACCCCACAGCGCAAATCCACCTGCCAAAAACAGCAAGAAAAACTTCATAATCGGGGATTTGGTGCCGCTGCGCATCGCCTGTAGCATTTTTCAGTCGTCCATTTCGTAATTTGGTGAGCATCGCTGCCCAGAGTTCAAAAGCTTTACCATTGGTAATAAAGATTGGCGACAAGCGGGGCAACTTCAATATCGGTAAATATTGAGTTTCCGGCTGAAAAAAGCCGGATTTTTCATCGTATCAGTGGATAGTGATGATCAGAGGGGTGGCAAGATGGCGTGTGTGGGGGTAGTGTTAGGCGGTTTTTAACCAGCCGCTGTACGCTGTTTCAACTGTTGCATCATGTCAGGGGTGAACCCTATGGGTGTTGGCGGTCACTTGTTGGCGAAAATTTAAATAGAAAACGGGATGCACCAAATTGTGATAGGCCATTGCCAAATACGACGATAGCAGGCACGGCAGATATGAAAGGGCAAATAGGGAAGCGCGAATGATTATTGCGGCGAATTGGAAAATGAACCCACCTTTGGAGGTGGCTGGCGGTTTGGCCTTGGCATTGACCGCACAAAGCTTTGCGCCGGTGACGCGCCTGCTGTTTGCGCCGCACCCCTATCTGGTGCCGATGTCGGTGCGGCTTGGTGGCAGTGACGTTCGCCTCGGTGGTCAGGATTGTCATCAAGATGCGGCTGGTGCGCATACAGGCGATGTGTCAGCGGCCATGCTGCGCGATTGCGGCGTGTCTGTCGTGCTGTTGGGCCATTCAGAGCGCCGCGCCAATCATGCTGAGACCAGTGCCTTGGTGGCGGCAAAGGCGGCGCAGGCTTTGGCGCATGATCTTGATGTTGTGATCTGCCTTGGTGAAAGCCTTGATGAACGGCGCGCCGGACGCGCTGAGCAGATTGTCATCGACCAACTGCACGCATCATTGCCAAAATCTATGCCCGAAGGCCGGGTTATGATCGCCTATGAGCCGGTTTGGGCGATCGGCACGGGCGAAGTGGCATCAGTAACGGATATTGCGGCAATGCACGCCGCTATCGCCAGTGAACTGCCAAAACGCCAGAACGGTCATATGCCGCCGCCAATCCTTTATGGGGGTTCGGTTAATGCCGAAAACGCAGCCTCCATATTCGCTGTCGACCATGTCGGGGGGGCGCTTGTTGGGGGCGCTAGTCTTGATGCGGCAGCGTTTGACTCGATCTGTGATTCGGCCCGGTCGCAAATGTTAAAATCTGGGTAACTGCGCGTGTTTTTGAAAAAAAATCTGCCAAATTACGTGCAAGACTGCTGGCGCGATCAATTGCCAAGGGCTTATTTGCGGCATTTTGGTTGAAAATCGGTCGAAGAAACCATATAAGCGGCGCAACAACCTTATTTGCAGGAATATAAAATATTATGGAAACGCTGGTTCTGACCATACATATACTGATCGCGCTTGCGCTGGTCATTACTGTTTTGCTGCAGCGCAGTGAGGGTGGCGGTCTTGGTATCGGCGGCAGCGGCGGCGGCGGTGGCGGCTTTATGACAGCCCGCGGAACGGCTAATTTATTGACCCGCATGACGGCGATATTGGCGGTCGGATTTTTTGCTACAACCATAATTCTCGCAATCATGGCGGGTGCAGGCAAAGCGCCGGTTTCCATCGTTGATGATGTGATCAAGGAAGCGCCGGCCAAGCCTGTCGGTCCGGTCGTGCCAACAGGTCAGTGACGGCTGGTTGATCTTTAGCCTTTTGTCAATCCTGAGAATTTTTGTAAATTTTCAAATTTGTGCATTTTCGGCCTTATCAAGGCTATGGCAATAGGCTATTAAATTTGTCCATGCCTCGTTATATTTTCATCACTGGTGGCGTGGTTTCCTCGCTTGGTAAAGGTCTTGGTGCAGCAGCGCTCGCATCACTATTACAAGCGCGCGGTTACTCGGTCCGCCTTCGTAAACTCGATCCCTATTTGAATGTCGATCCCGGCACCATGTCGCCAACCCAGCATGGCGAGGTGTTTGTAACCGACGATGGGGCGGAAACCGACCTTGACCTTGGCCATTATGAACGCTTTACCGGCGTTCATGCCAAACGCACCGATAATGTGACGACCGGCCGTATTTACTCGGATGTGTTAGCCAAAGAGCGGCGCGGCGACTATCTTGGCGCCACCATTCAGGTCATTCCCCACGTAACCGATGCGATCAAAACATTTGTGCTGTCCAACCATGATGATGAAGATTTTATTCTTTGCGAGATTGGCGGCACTGTTGGTGATATCGAATCGCTGCCATTCCTCGAGGCGATTCGGCAAATCGGTAATGAACTTGGGCGCGGTTCAACCTGCTTTCTGCACGTCACGCTGATCCCTTATATCGCCGCTGCTGGTGAATTGAAAACCAAGCCAACCCAACATTCGGTAAAAGAGCTGCAATCGGTCGGTATCCAGCCCGATATTCTGTTGTGCCGTACCGAGCATCCGTTACCCGCCGAGCAACGCGCAAAAATTGGGCTGTTCTGTAACATCAGGGAATCAGCCGTGGTGTTGGCGCGTGACGTCAGCAATATTTACGAGGTCCCGCTGGCCTACCATGAAGAGGGGCTTGATGGCGAAGTAATCCGGCATTTCGGATTGCCCGATCAAGCGCCAGATTTGTCGGATTGGAAACGGATCTGTCATGTTGTGGCCAACCCTGAAGGCGAGGTGAATATCGCGATTGTCGGTAAATATACCAGCTTGCAGGATTCCTATAAGTCGCTTGGCGAGGCGCTGGTTCATGGCGGCATTGCCAATGGTGTTAAGGTAAATATCGACTGGATCGATTCTGAATTGTTTGAGCAGGAAGATGCGGCCGTTCAGAATTTGCAGCATGTTGGCGGTATTCTTGTTCCCGGCGGTTTTGGCGAGCGCGGATCAGAGGGTAAGATTCGCGCTGTGCGTTTCGCGCGTGAACAGAATATTCCGTATTTTGGCATTTGTTTCGGGATGCAGATGGCGGTTCTTGAAACCGCGCGCAACCTCGCCGGAATGCCCGAAGCAGGGTCAAGCGAATTTGGGGAAACTGAATTACCTCTGGTTGGTCTGATGACTGAATGGACAGTTGGTAATGAGACGTTGCAGCGCAGTGCTGATGATGATCTTGGCGGTACAATGCGGCTTGGTGCCTATGAATGTCATTTGACGCCGGGGTCGCTGGCAAGCCGCCTTTATCACCAGCAGGTGATTTTTGAGCGTCATCGCCATCGCTATGAGGTTAATATCGCCTATCGTGACCAATTAGCGGCCGCCGGTATGGTGATATCAGGCCTGTCGCCTGATGGCAGCCTGCCAGAAATTGTCGAGCGGGCTGATCACCCATTTTTTGTTGCGGTACAGTTTCATCCTGAGCTGAAGTCAAAACCATTTGATCCGCACCCGCTCTTTACCGGGTTCGTGGCGGCGTCAATGGAGAAATCCCGTCTTGTTTAGGCGGGTCTGGGTTTAGGCGGGTTTGGGTTTAAGCGGGTTTGGCCCGTAATCATTGGCTTGCTTGCTTTGATTGGGGCCTTTGCGGCGATTGGGGGTATCATGCAAAACGTAACTATTGGGAACGTTGCTTGCGGCGGTGACGCGCCGCTGTTGTTGATCGCTGGCCCTTGTCAGATCGAGGGGCATGACCACGCGCTATCATGCGCGGCAAGCCTTGCCAAGATGGCGTCGGATGCTGGCATGGGCTTTGTCTATAAATCATCTTATGACAAGGCTAACCGTACCTCTGCCACTGCCCAGCGCGGCGTCGGCATGGATGAGGGGCTGGAAATTCTGGCGGCGGTAAAGGCTGAAATTGGTGTTCCGGTTCTAAGTGATGTGCATCTTCCAGAGCAATGTGCGGCAGCGGCTGATGTTCTGGACGTTATCCAGATTCCGGCTTTTTTATGCCGGCAGACTGATTTACTGGTGGCTGCGGCAAAAACAGGCTGTGTCATTAACATCAAAAAAGGTCAGTTTCTGGCGCCATGGGATATGCAGCATGTTGCCAAGAAGGTGACGGGCGCTGGCAATAATCAAGTGCTGCTTACCGAACGCGGTACATCATTTGGCTATAATACGCTGGTATCAGACATGCGTGCCTTGCCAACCATGGCGGGCTTTGGCCATCCGGTAATTTTTGACGCGACCCATTCGGTGCAACAGCCGGGTGGGCTTGGTGGTAGTTCGGGTGGGCAGCGCGAGTTCGTGCCGGTGCTGGCGCGGGCGGCGGTCGCTGTTGGCGTGCAGGGTTTATTTATGGAGTCCCATGAAAATCCGGACGAGGCGCCGTCTGATGGCCCGAACATGGTGCCATTGTCGGAAATGCCGTCAATATTGGCAAAATTAATGCAAATTGATCAGGCGCGGCGGGGGTAAATCCTCGCAGTGGCAGCCTGTTGTCTTTCGCCATACCACGCCATGATCATGCGTTGCCAATAGCCAAGATCAGTTGCGCTTAAAGGCGATATTCGTTACATATCGCACATCCAAAACCACTGAGACCGAAAAGAGCCAAGCCAATGTCAGCGATCATAGACGTTCAAGCGCGTGAAATTCTTGATTCACGCGGAAACCCGACTGTTGAAGTTGATGTTGTTCTAGAAGATGGCGCGGTCGGTCGTGCTGCTGTCCCGTCTGGCGCCTCAACCGGCGCCTATGAAGCTGTTGAGATGCGCGATGGTGATGCCGAGCGTTACGGCGGCAAGGGCGTTTTAAAGGCCGTTGACGCTGTGAATTTTGAGATTTTTGATGCGCTGACCGGTGCTGATGCATTCGATCAGGCCGGGCTTGATCAGGATTTGATCGAGCTTGATGGCACGCCGAATAAGGCGCGGCTTGGTGCAAATGCTATTTTGGGTGTTTCAATGGCGGTGGCGCGCGCGGCGGCGGACTCCGCCGAAATGCCGCTATGGCGCTATTTAGGCGGGGTGCATGCGCACCTGTTGCCAGTGCCGATGATGAATATCATCAATGGCGGTGCGCACGCCGATAATGCATTAGATGTTCAGGAATTTATGGTGATGCCAGTTGGTGCCAGCCATTTTGCCGACGGCTTGCGCATGGGCGCAGAAATCTTTCATGCGCTGAAAAAGCTGTTGTCCGATGCGTCATTATCAACCGCGGTTGGCGATGAGGGGGGATTTGCCCCCGCGATTAACTCGACCGATGAGGCGCTTGGCTATATCACGAAATCAATCGAGGCCGCTGGCTATAAACCGGGTGACGATGTGATGATCGCACTGGACGCCGCCGCCAGCGAGTTTTGTAACGATTTTAAATATAACCTTGCTGGCGAGGGGCGCATCCTTGGCAGTGCCGAGATGAACGCAATGTGGCAGGAATTAACCGGTCGCTATCCAATTGTGTCGATTGAAGATCCGCTTCATGAGGATGATTGGGCCGGATTCCAGAACCTGACCGCAGCGATTGGTGAGACCGTGCAGATCGTTGGTGATGATTTATTCGTGACCAACCCCGAGCGTCTTGGGCGCGGTATTACCGAGGCCGCCGGCAATGCTATTTTGATCAAGGTAAATCAGATCGGCACTTTAACCGAGACAATGCAGGCCATTGATATGGCACAAAAAGCTGGCTTTGGCGTGATTATCTCGCACCGGTCTGGTGAAACCGAAGATAGCTTTATCGCCGATTTGGCAGTCGCCACCAATGCCGGTCAGATTAAAACCGGCTCATTGTCCAGATCGGATCGGCTGGCAAAATATAACCAGCTGCTTCGCATCGAGGAAGAGCTGGACCGGACCGGGCTGTACGCTGGACGATCAATCCTGCGTGGCTAACTAAAATATTATAAGAATCAAAGCTATCTCTGTTTTCGCTTTTTGCTTGACGTGTCGAATCACCTTTGATTCACTAGGGCAATGGTCGCTTGGTGCTGTGCCGTGACGACTGGCTGATAAAGCGATTGGTGGGGTGGATTTAATGTATGTGATGCGAAAAACATTGACGTTTGCTGGCAGCTTTGTGCTGCTGGGAACGATGATCGTTTTCTTTGGCGTCCATACCGTTACTGGCGAGCGGGGAATTCTCGCCCGCCCGCAGCTTGAGCGTAAAATCCTGCTGGCTGAGGAACAATTGGCTTTATTGGAAAAGCATCAGCATTTTTTGAACCACCGGATTACTTTGATGAATAAGGGCGGGGTTGATGCTGATATTTTAGCCGAAACAGCGCGCGCCGAACTTGGGCTTTATGCGCCAAATGATGTGATTGTTTCAATTGATCTGTCAGATTTGAAATTTTAATATCACCTGCAAGCATCGATAAGTTAACTGTATTCTAGTTTATATTAAAAAAACTCAATAAATACAGAATAATAAAATTGTTGCAAAAATTCAAAATCCGCTGAATTCTCATCTGGTTATCTTGTCATGCGCGGCAGTTGTTGCCATGGCCAGTGCAGAATGTGGGGGTTAGGGATGATGCGGCAATGGCTGCTGCTCACCTGATATATCCGCTGTAAACCGACCAAGGACAGGCCGATGCCTGCTGAGGTCATAAGGGTGGGATGAATGAGCGCGAAAGCAGAAACCAAACGCAAGAAAGGCCCCGGGCGGCCGCCAAAAACACCAAAAACAATGGTGTCAGGCGTGAATGATATGCCGCCGACCGAAGATCTTGTCTCCATGTATAAAGACATGCTGTTGATCCGCCGCTTTGAGGAAAAAGCCGGTCAGCTTTATGGCATGGGCCAGATTGGCGGTTTTTGTCACCTCTATATTGGCCAAGAAGCCGTTGTTGTTGGCTTGCAATCGGCCTCGGAGCCCGGCGACACGGTTGTCACATCCTATCGTGACCATGGTCATATGTTGGCGTGCGGGATGGAGTCTGATGGGGTCATGGCCGAATTAACCGGCCGCGCCGGTGGGTATTCACGCGGCAAGGGTGGCTCGATGCATATGTTCAGCCGTGAAAAGAATTTCTTTGGTGGTCACGGTATTGTCGGCGCGCAGGTGCCAATCGGCGTCGGGCTTGCCTTTTCTCACAAATACAAGAACGAACCAAACGTCTGCATGACCTATCTTGGTGATGGCGCCGTCAATCAGGGGCAGGTTTACGAGAGCTTTAACATGGCCGCGTTATGGAGCCTTCCGGTCGTTTTTGTCATTGAAAACAATCAATATGGTATGGGCACCAAAGTGACGCGCGCGGCGGCTGGTCGGGCGCTGGCCGACCGCGGCATGGCGTATGGTATTCCGGGCAAGCAGGTCGATGGAATGAATGTGCTGGCCGTGCGGACGGCGGCATTGGAGGCGCTGGCGCATTGCCGTGAGGGCAATGGTCCGTTCATTCTGGAAATGAAAACCTATCGTTATCGTGGGCATTCAATGTCCGATCCAGCAAAATACCGGACCCGCGAGGAGGTTGATGCGATGCGCAAGCAGCATGATCCGATTGATCAAATCCGCGAGATTTTGAAAAATCAGGATGTTGATGATGCGCGGCTTAAGGAAATTGATTCAGACGTCAAGGCCATCGTCACCAAGGCAACGGAATTTGCCCAAACCAGCCCCGAGCCGGATCCATCCGAACTCTTTACTGATATTTTGCTGCCGCTAACCGACAGCAAGCTGATTGCAAAGGTGTAAATCATGGCCATTGAAATCAAAATGCCGGCCTTATCGCCAACTATGGAAGAGGGCACGCTTGCCAAGTGGCTTGTTGCTGATGGTGACGAGGTGCGTTCGGGCGATGTCATTGCCGAGATTGAAACCGATAAGGCCACAATGGAAGTCGAAGCCATTGAAGATGGCAAGGTCGGAAGAATTCTAGTGCCAGCCGGAACCCAAAATGTGAAGGTAAACGCGGTCATTGCAGTGCTGTTGGAAGATGGTGAAACAAGCAGCGATATCAAAGCGGTAACGCCTGATAACACGGCAACTGTGACATCTGGGTCCGAAACAACTGCGCCCGAATCAACTGGGCCCGAATCAACTGTGCCCGCAGCCATCTCTCCCGCACCGGTCGCTGCTGCTGATGCGAACGGGGTTGGGGCATCGACAATGCTGACCGTTCGTGAGTCGCTTCGCGATGCGATGGCCGAAGAAATGCGCCGCGATGAAAATGTTTTCATCATGGGTGAAGAGGTGGCTGAATATCAGGGTGCCTATAAGGTCACGCAAGGGTTGCTCGACGAATTTGGTGCCAAGCGGGTGATCGATACGCCGATCACCGAGCAAGGTTTTGCGGGTCTTGGTGTTGGCGCTGCGTTTGGTGAATTGCGCCCGATTGTGGAATTTATGACGTTCAATTTTGCTATGCAGGCAATTGACCAGATCATCAATTCCGCGGCAAAAACTCTTTATATGTCGGGTGGGCAGATGGGCTGTCCGATCGTGTTTCGCGGGCCGAATGGCGCCGCTAGCCGCGTTGCTGCCCAGCATTCGCAGTGTTTTGCCAGCTGGTACGCGCATTGTCCGGGGTTAAAGGTGGTTGCACCATACTCGGCAGCGGATGCCAAAGGGCTGTTAAAGGCGGCAATCCGCGATCCGAATCCGGTAATTTTTCTCGAGCATGAAGTGCTTTACGGGCAGAGCTTTGAGGTGCCTGATGACGATGACTGGATTGTGCCGATTGGCAAGGCCAATATTTTGCGCACCGGCAGTGATGTGACCATTGTTGCGTTCTCGATTATGGTTGGGCGCGCCCTTGAGGCGGCAGATCGTCTAGCCGAGCAGGGGATTAGTGCGGAGGTCATTGATCTGCGGTCAATTCGCCCGCTTGATACTGCCACAATCGTGGCGTCGGTGAAAAAGACGTCGCGGCTTGTTACCTGCGAAGAGGGCTTTCCTTTTGCCGGTATCGGGGCTGAAATTGCCATGCAGGTCATGGAGCAGGCTTTTGACTGGCTGGACGCGCCAATTGCGCGGGTCACCGGTAAAGATGTGCCGATGCCCTATGCGGCGAACCTTGAAGCGCTGGCATTGCCGCAGGTTGACGATATTATCGCAACCGCCAAGGCCACTTGTGATGGATTTAAGGGGTAGACGCGATGGCAATCGAAATCAAAATGCCGGCTTTATCGCCAACCATGACAAGCGGAACTGTGGCAAAATGGCTCGTTGGTGAGGGCGATCAGGTCAATTCAGGCGATGTGATTGCCGAGATCGAAACCGATAAGGCAACGATGGAGGTCGAGTCGGTTGATGATGGTGTAATGGCAAAGATTCTAATCCAAGCTGGCAGCGAAAATGTTGCGGTAGGGGCCGTCATCGCGATGCTTGCAGCGGATGGTGAAAGCGTTAGCGATGTTGCCAATATGAACCCGCAGCCAGAAAAATTAGCAGCATCAGCATCTGCCGTTGAAACACCAACCGCGCCAGTTCAAAAAACCGCACCAGTTCAAACAACCGCACCAGTAACACCGGCGACGCCGGCAATATCGCAGCCTGCTGCCGATAAACCGCGGCTTTTTGCCAGCCCTCTTGCGCGCCGGATTGCGGCAGATAAGGGTATTTCGCTTGAGGGGATTACTGGTAGCGGGCCTTATGGCCGTATTTTGCGGCGTGATGTCGAGGCAGCACCAGCCGAACCAGCGTCAACTTATATCGCACCGGTGGCGCAGGCCATTGGGCAGGCAGATGGTCATCTGCGGGGCGGCAGCGACCTTGTCGCAAATAGCCAGATGCGCAAAGTCATTGCCGGCAGGCTTCAGGAATCGAAGCAGCAGGCACCGCATTTCTATCTGACCGTTGATTGCAAGATTGACACCTTGCTTGCGGCGCGCGCGGCACTGAATGCCAAGGCACCTGATGGCGTAAAAATTTCGGTTAACGACATGATTATCCGTGCTGCAGCGATGGCGTTGATGGCGGTTCCCGCGGCAAACGCGTCTTGGGAGGGTGAGCATACCCGCCGTTACCATCACGCCGATATTGCGATGGCCGTTGCAATTGATGGCGGTCTGATCACGCCAATTATCTGGGCGGCCGAGCAAAAGGGCCTGGCGGCCCTGTCAATGGTCACATCCGATCTGGCGGCGCGGGCGCGTGATGGTGCGCTGGCACCAGATGAATACACCGGCGGCAGCTTTACCATTTCCAATCTTGGCATGTATGGCGTTCGTGAGTTCGCTGCCGTGATCAACCCGCCGCATGGTGCCATTTTGGCAGTTGGTGCTGGCGAGCAGCGCCCGGTTGTCGTTGATGGTAATCTGGCTGTTGCGACCGTGATGAGTGTTACCTTATCGGCCGACCACCGCGCCGTTGACGGCGCTGTTGGGGCGCAATGGCTGCAGGCATTTAAAGGGTTTGTTGAAGATCCTGTCACCATGTTGCTGTAACCGGCTACCTACGGCCTGATGCTGTGATTTTTGCCCGCTGGAAATACGTTATTGATCAGCCACCAGCTGCGCTGATGAGGAGAGAATAATGACCGATACGCATTTTGATATCGCTGTGATTGGTGGCGGGCCGGGCGGCTATGTCGCGGCCATTCGTGCGGCCCAGCTGGGGCTGAAACCGGTGGTGATCGAGCGTGAGCATCTTGGTGGTATCTGCCTTAATTGGGGATGCATTCCGACCAAGGCATTGCTGCGTGCTGCCGAATTGCGCCACTCGATTGATGAAATGGCGGCATTTGGCATTACCGTCGGTGAGGTGAAAATTGACCTTGGTGCCGTCGTGAAACGGTCGCGCAAGGTCGCTGGCCGCCTATCGATGGGGGTCAAGCATCTGCTAAAAAAGAATAAAGTGACCGTGATTGAGGCCGAGGCTAAAATCGGCGCATCCACGGGCGGCCTTCGGCAAATCACCCTATCGACCGGCGACGCGGTGGCGGCAAAACATATTATTATCGCCACTGGTGCCCGTGCCCGCGCGCTGCCGAATATTGTGGCAGATGGTAAAACTATTCTGACCTATCGTGACGCGATGGTTCCCGAAACCATGCCGGATTCACTAATCATTGTTGGGTCGGGGGCAATCGGCAGTGAATTTGCCTCATTCTATCATGATATGGGGGTCGCCGTGACTTTGGTCGAGGCGATGGATCGCATTCTGCCAGTTGAAGATGTTGAAGTTTCTGACTTTGTGCAGAAATCTTTTGAAAAGCGCGGTATCAAGGTGATGACTGGGGTGAAGTTACAGTCAGTGACCAGTGATGCAAACGGCGTGACGGCGGTAATTGAGGGGCATGATAAACCTTTGCAGGCTAGCCGGATGATTCTGGCGGTTGGCATTACCGGAAACACCGAAAATCTTGGTCTTGAAGGTACCAAGATTAAGGTTGATCGGGGCCATATCACCACTGATCAATGGGGTGCAACCGGCGAGGCTGGCATTTACGCCATTGGCGATGTTACGGGGCCACCATGGTTGGCGCATAAGGCAAGTCATGAAGGCATTATCTGTGTCGAAAAAATCGCTGGTATGCGTGATGTTCACGCGATTGGTGCTGGGGCGGTGCCGGGCTGCACCTATTGCCGCCCGCAGGTGGCATCGGTTGGCATGACCGAAGCGGCGGCGAAACAGGCGGGCCATGATTTGAAAGTTGGCCGGTTTCCGTTTGCTGGAAACGGCAAAGCGATTGCGCTTGGCGATGATGGCGGTTTTGTTAAGACAATTTTTGATGCAAAAACGGGCGAGTTGCTTGGCGCGCATATGGTTGGGCCCGAGGTAACTGAATTGATCCAAGGCTATGCGATTGCGCGCACGCTTGAGGCCACCGAGGCTGAATTAATGGCGACAATCTTTGCGCACCCAACCCTGTCTGAAGCGATGCATGAGTCTGTTCTTGACGCCTATGATCGGGCGATCCATTTTTAACAGCCGTTTCAAAAGCCTTCATCGTCGCCGTTAATCGGTTGGTCTTTCCGGGTTTAGTCTGCTAAGAAAAAATCATGCCGCAAGTAAACACAAGCAAAGGGGCGGAGCGCCACCCCGAAAAGCGAAAAAATCCGGATAGGCCGCAGCCTCGCCGACCTGAATGGTTGCGCGTGAAGGCGCCTGTTTCGGCGGCCTATGCTGAAACCAGATCATTGATGCGCGAGCATAATCTGGTAACAGTTTGCGAAGAGGCCGCCTGTCCAAATATTGGTGAATGCTGGGCGCAAAAACACGCCACCATGATGATTTTGGGTTCGGTTTGCACGCGTGCCTGTGCTTTTTGTAATGTGGCGACTGGCCGGCCTGATCTGCTGGACCCGCATGAGCCGGAAAATGTCGGCAAGGCCGTTGCAAAGCTGGGGTTGCGTCATGTGGTGATCACCTCGGTTGATCGTGATGATCTGGATGATGGCGGTGCGCAGCATTTTGCCGAGACGATTCTGGCCATTCGCCGCTTGTCACCGGAAACGACCATCGAAGTTCTGACCCCCGATTTTCTGCGTAAAGATGGCGCGGTCGAGATCGTTGTCGCAGCGCAGCCTGATGTCTTTAATCATAATATGGAAACTGTGCCACGCCTCTATCCGTCAATCCGGCCCGGTGCGCGGTATTTTCATTCGCTGTCGATCCTGCAAAGGGTCAAATCGCTTGACCCGACAATCTTTACCAAATCGGGCATCATGGTCGGGCTTGGCGAAACTGATGGCGAGGTGGGGCAATTGATGGATGATCTGCGCAGTGCCGATGTTGATTTTATGACGATTGGTCAATATTTGCAGCCAACGCCAAAACACGCGGTAGTTGATCGGTTCGTCACGCCTGAGATATTTGCGCAATTCGCGAAATTGGGCGCTGGTAAAGGGTTCTTGCTGATGTCTTCAACGCCGTTAACACGATCCAGCTATCATGCCGATGCCGATTTTGCCGCATTACAGGCGGCGCGAAACGCCGCGCATCAGGGCGTTTAATCATCGGAGTTCGCAGACTATGACCGTTCACAGCGAAAAACGGGTGATCCGTCACCGGCCTGAAGATCTGTATGCGCTAGTTGCCAATGTGCGCGACTATCCCGAGTTCTTGCCATGGTGTCTGGCGTCGCGGATCAGGCATGAATCGCCCAAAGCGCTTACCGCTGATTTGATCATTGGCTTTAATATGTTCCGTGAGCGTTTTACCTCTTATGTAGAGCTTGATGCGGATAAATTGGAAATCACCGTAAAATATGCCGAAGGACCATTTAAGCACCTAACCAATCATTGGCGCTTTCTTGATCATCCGGATGGGTGCGAGATTGATTTCTATGTTGATTTCGAATTTAATTCGCGGCTGTTACAGTCGGTCATCGAGACCTTGTTTACCGAGGCAGTCAAGCGGATGGTGCGTGCGTTCGAAACCCGCGCCGATGCTTTATACGGTAAAAAATAAATAAAAATATTTATCTATTTCAATTCATTATAGATCATTGTTAATGCGTTAAGCAATGCTTTTTTGCGCACTGTTTCGCGGTCTCCGGTAAAGATATGCCGCTCATGCTGCGCCGCGTTACCGCGCCTCTGGCAGCTAAAATGCACAAGCCCAACAGGCTTGTCCGGACTGCCTCCACCCGGCCCCGCGATACCAGTAACCGATGCGGCCAGTGCGGCACGCGGGGTTGCGGCCAATGCGCCGGCGGTCATGGCAATGGCAGTTTCGGCTGATACCGCGCCGTGGTCGGCAAGCGTCTTATCGCTTACGCCGAGAAGATCAATCTTTGCGTCATTGCTATAGGTCACAAATCCACGATCAAGCACCGCCGATGATCCCGGAATGTCGGTCAGCGCAGATGCGATCAAGCCGCCGGTGCAGGACTCGGCAAGGACAATGATGATTTTTTGCTTGCACGCACGCTCAACGATCGCCTTTGCCAGCGTGGTTGGGCTCATATCTGCCGCTGTTGCCATGTTTGTTTCGGCTGTCATTATCGTGCCTCACATTTGCTTTAAATAGCAATTCCAACGAGTAATAGTCCCGCCCCCCAGAGACAGATTGCTGCCAGTAATCCAGCGACAATATCATCGGCCATCACACCAACCCCGCCTGCAAGGGATTCGGCCATGCCAACGGGGCCTATCTTGGTAATATCAAAAAATCGGAACAGAATAAACGCAGCAGCAAACCACCACGGGTCAAGCGGCAGAATAATCAGCGCAAGCCATTGGCCGGCCACCTCATCTATAATGACTTCGGGCGCGTCTTTGCGGCCGGACTGCTGGCTATAGGCATCGGCGGCAAAGACACCAATGGCCGTCACCAGCAATGTTGCCGCCGCCAGCAGTCCGGTGCCATGGCTGGCCAAAAAATAGCCGCTAAAAATACCAATGGCCGAGCCGATTGTCCCCGGGGCAGGCCGCATATGTCCAAACGGCCCCAGCGTGGCGATATAGGCAAGCGGTGGTAGAAGTGCGCTGCTAATCTTCATCAGGAGGCCGTGCCTGATGTCTCAGGCGCCGATGGTCTTGCGGAGATAGATGCTGTAGACATAGATGCTGTGGGTTTAGGGGCTGCGGGTATGGCGATACTGGCACTCGCCTGAGCAGCGATGCCTTCGCCGCGGCCGGTAAAGCCAAGCCCTTCAGACGTTGTAGCTTTAACGCCAACGCGGTCAATCGGCAGGCCGCAGATTTCGGCAATTCGTTGGCGCATCGCATCACGGTGAGGGCCGATTTTCGGTGCCTCACATATAATCGTCAGATCAAGGTTAATAATGCTGCCGCCGCGGGCCGCAACACGGTCAACCGCAAATTTTAGAAATTTGGCGCTGTCAGCATTTTTCCATTTCGGGTCAGATGGTGGGAAATGCGCGCCAATATCGCCATCGGCAAGCGCGCCAAATATCGCATCGCATAGCGCGTGCAGCCCAACGTCACCATCGGAATGTGCAAGCATTTTTCGATCACTATCCAGCTTTATACCAGCAATCCATATCGGTCCGGCTTCATCACTGAATTTATGCACATCAAAGCCGGTGCCAAGGCGTGTTTCTGTTGTCATGTCCTGATCCGTCGTCTGCACTCTCCTCGGCGCTGTCATCACCGCATTGGCAAGATGCGTTAACATAGCAAAATCATCGGCATCGGTCAGCTTCATAAGCTGTTTTGCACCGCTGATGCCGATAACCTGGAACCCGGCTGCCTCGGCAAGGCTGCAATCATCGGTAAATCCATCATTATCGGCGAAATCATTATGCAGATCAGTGATGGCCTGACGCCGAAATAATTGCGGCGTCTGTGCCGCGCCAAGCAAGCTGCGGTCAATGCCGCCGGTAACAAGGCGGCCGGCCAATTCTTGGGGGGGTGGGGATGCCGGCGTTACCGTCTTGACGCTATCGGCAATCGGCAGAATCGGAACCGCGCCAATGATTTTGCTGTCATCAACGGCGTCAGCGCTGGTCATATTGGTGGCGGCGATCAATTGATCCAGTAATCCAAGGGGGATAAGCGGGCGCGCGGCATCATGGATTGCCACATAATCAATGCCCTCAGCATCTGGCAGGCCAGCAAGTTTGCATAGGCCGGCACGAACTGAATCCTGCCGTGTGGCGCCGCCACCAACGATGTGAACCGGGGTTTTTACCGTTGATAAAAGATCGGCCATTTTGTCGATAAAAAAATCTGCTAGGACAATGATGATTGCGGTAATGCTCGGCTGTTCGTCAAAATAATCCAGCGAATGCGCAATGACCGGCTTTGTCCCTAGCGGCCAGAATTGTTTTGGCAAATCGGGGGCAGGGGTTTTTCGCTGACCAAGCGCCGCCGCAGCGCGCACGCCTGATCCCGCTGCGACAATAATCGCTGCGCATCGCGGGGTGCCGGAGGGCTTGGGGCGTGCTCTAGAATGCTGTGGCATGATAGTCACTCTTATCCCCAATGTGCGCGGCTTTGTCCAATGGATATTCCATCGCCGTGATTACGGCCAATCCGGGTTTGGGGCCGCGGTTACTGCAGTCCCAGCACGCTAAGGGGCGGCTTGCGGCTAGTCTCGGCGGGCGAACAGCGGCCGATAAACGTTAAGTGATGGATTTTTGAGCATTAATTGCCTATTGTCTAGGCGTTTTTCGAAGGTCTAGTCAAATTATTGTTTAGTAGGGTCTGTTTCGGGGTCTTTTATGTCTCTAGTCATCGCTGGATATGCTGTGCCGCACGCGGCCATTCTTGCGCCCATGTCAGGTGTTACTGACTGGCCGTTCCGCCGTGCCGTGCGCCGTTGTGGTGGCGGTCTGGTGGTAACCGAGATGATTGCAAGCGCGGCTGTTCTGCGTGATGTGCGAAGCGAGATGCGGAAATTAAAGACCGAGGCGAAGTCTGAGGCGCCATTGTCGATTCAGCTGGCAGGCTGGGAACCGCTGGTAATGGCCGAGGCTGCAAAAATCTGCGCTGATCTGGGCGCTACTTTCATTGATATCAATATGGGCTGTCCGGCGAAAAAGGTTACCGGTAAATTATCTGGTTCGGCCTTAATGCGCGACCCGCATCTAGCTGGCGCGATCATGGCGGCAGTCGTCAATGCGGTTGATGTGCCGGTCACGTTAAAAATGCGGCTTGGCTGGGATGATGATAGTTTGAACGCGCCAATTTTGGCAAAAATGGCTGAAGATACCGGAATTAAAATGCTGGCAATTCACGGCAGGACCCGCTGCCAGATGTATAATGGTGCAGCGGATTGGGGAAAAATTGCTGATGTTGTGAATAGGGTGGATATTCCGGTTGTGGCGAATGGTGATATTACCTGTCTCGATACGGTGCGGCGCGCTGTTGCTGAAAGCGGCGCGGCGGGTGTTATGATTGGCCGCGGCGCGCAGGGCAGGCCGTGGCTTTTGGCGCAGGCCGGTGATTTGCTCGCGGGTAAGGCGGTTCGTGCGACCCCCTCGATTGCGATGCGGCATCAGCTGATGCGGGCGCATTTGGATGATATGCTCAGCCATTATGGAACTGCCGCCATGCGTTTGGCGCGCAAACATATTGCCTGGTATGCACATGGCTTGCCCGGTGCCGCCGAATTGCGTGACATCGCCAATAATAGCACTGATGCGGCACAGGTATTTGCCGCGGTTGATCAGTTTTTTGCAACACTTGACCCAAGCGACGTGGCAGCGTGATGCGTGTGCCGCCAAAATCAACAGGGATGGCCGAGGCTGACAAGCATGGCGGCGCTGGGATGCAGCGTTTTGGCGATAATGCTGATCAGGGCTATGATCACGATACCGAGCAGATGTCAGGCATCAACGCGGCACAAATTCTTGCAAGCTTGCCCAATCCGATTTTTGTTCTGGATGCCCAAAACCGTTTTCTGTACCTCAATCAGGCTGCCGAGATGTTTTTTCAGTCCAGTCAGATGATCCTTGCTGGGCAGGCGCTTGAGGGATTTATCCCAACCGATGCCAGCCTGTTTTCAATGTTGCAGCGGGCGCGTGATCAGCATGTGTCGGTTGGTGATCAGGGGCTGGAACTTGCGGGGCCAAAACTTGGGCTAAAGCTAGTGAATGTGCAAATCACCCCATTTGGCGAAATGCCGCCACGGCTGTTGGTGTCGATACAAGAACGCGCGCTTGCCGAACGATTGCGGGGGCAATCGCTATTTCGCGGTGCTGCACGGTCAATTTCCGCAATGGCGGCCTTACTGGCGCATGAGGTGAAAAACCCGCTTGCCGGCATTAAAGGTGCGGCTCAGCTTTTGGAATCTAGCCTTGGCGAGGAAGATCGCGCGCTAAGCAGAATGATTGTCGAGGAAAGTGACCGTGTGGCGGCGCTGCTTGACCGGATGGAAGGGTTTGCCGGCGGGGCGCGGCTGGTTTTAAGCCCGGTAAATATCCATGAAATCCTCGATCATTGTCTTGGACTGGCGGCGGCGTCTTATGGTGCGCATCTGGTCATCCGCCGGCAGTATGATCCGTCATTGCCATTGGTGAATGGTCATCGAGATTTGCTGATCCAATCGTTTATAAATATTATTAAAAACGCATCAGAAGCAACTGATAAAAATGCAGAATTAATCATAAAGACATCCTATTCCCGCGGTCGCCGTCTGTCATTGGCGGCCAGTGATGGCGGGTCGCACGTGCCAGTTCAGGTTGATATTATTGACAATGGGCCGGGCATTCCAGAAGACATCCGTAATCATATTTTTGATCCATTTGTTTCGGGTCGCAGTGGTGGCAGTGGGCTTGGGCTGACGATGGTGGCGAGTGTGGTTGCCGATCATGGCGGCATGATCGAGGTTGACACGACCCCCGGCGGGACTGTGTTTCGGATGAATTTTCCAGTGGCAGAGGAAGGTCAAACAGCGGCAAAGTCAAAATCCCATAAAGCGGCAGCAAAACAGAAAGAGGCGGCAAAATGAATGAAAAACCGCCCATAGTTCTGGTCGCCGAAGATGATAAATCGGTCAGGCTCGTTGTGCAGCAGGCGCTGGCGCGGCAGGGCTATGCGGTGCAGTCAAGCGGGACAGCTGCCGGCTTGTGGAAGCTAATCGAGTCCGGCAAAGGTGATGTGTTGATCACTGATGTGGCACTGCCCGATGGTGATGCGCTGGATTTACTGCCCCGTATTCAGGATCGTCGGCCGGACTTGCCAGTGATTGTGATGAGTGCGCGGTCGACATTGCTAACCGCGGTTAAGGCGCAGCAGGTTGGCGTGTTTGAATATCTGCCCAAGCCGTTCGAATTGCGCAATCTTATTGAAGTTACCCAGCGTGCGGTTGAGGCGATTGGCGCGCCAAGCCGGACGGCGGTCAAGACAAATTCGATTGAGGAAGGCGGCCCGTTAATCGGTCGGTCGCGCCCAATGCAGGATATTTTTAAGGCAATGGCGCGGGTTGTAAGTACTGATCTGACTGTGCTTGTGACCGGTGAAAGCGGAACCGGTAAGGAACTGGTTGCGCGCGCTTTGCATGATCTTGGCAGTCGGCGCGCAGGGCCGTTTGTGGCAATTAACCTTGCGGCAATCCCGCGTGATCTGGTTGAGGTGGATTTGTTTGGGCGCGGTGAAGACAGCCTTGGCACGCCGACAAAGCATCATCAAGGCCGGTTTGCCCAAGCCGAGGGTGGCACGCTGTTTCTTGACGAGGTTGGCGATATGCCGCCCGAAGCCCAAACCCGGCTATTACGGGTTTTGCAGGATGGTGAATATCTGCCGGTTGGTGCCCAGCGTCCGATCAAAACCAACATCCGGATTATCGCGGCGACAAACCAGAATTTGCATCATTTGATGCATCAGGGGCTGTTTCGCGAGGATCTATTTTACCGGTTGAATGTGGTGCCGTTGCGTCTGCCGCCATTGCGGGAACGGATCGAGGATATTGGCCCGCTGGTCAATCATTTTCAGGTACAAGCAGTAAAGGAAGGGCTGCGGTCCAAAACCTTTACGCCAGAGGCATTGCGTGCGTTGAAATCATGGCATTGGCCGGGCAATGTGCGCGAACTGGAAAATCTGGTCAGACGAATGCTGGTGCTGCACGCCGATAGCAGCATTGATGCAAGCGCGGTTGAACGTGAATTTCCGGTAAGTCAGGCTGAAATGAACGATGATAGCGAAAGCCTGTCAGAATCGGTTGAGACCCACATAAAGCGTTATTTCGAAGCGCTAAAAGGCGGCATGCCTGCGCCCGGCCTCTATGGGCGGATCCTGCGCGAGGTTGAGCATCCGCTGATTCTGGCAACATTAGAGGTAACCCGTGGTAATCAGGTTCGGGCGGCCGATATTTTGGGGCTGAACCGCAATACCTTGCGAAAAAAGATCAAAGATTTGAACATTAAGGCAGGTCGCTAAAATGTTGAAATCAAACAATCAAAGGGCATCAAAATTGGGTGAAAAAGGGTGGTTCAGCGAAGATCGGCTGGCTTATATCTCGATCCTGTTCACGCTTGGTATGGGGGCGGTGACCGCCTATGCCCTGACCCGGGTTGATTACCTGTCGAATGATACGGATACGCTTATTTGGCTGGTTGTGATTGATGCGCTGGCGCTGTTGGTGCTTGGTACGCTTGTGGGGCGACAAATCTGGCGGCTTTGGTCAGAGCGGCGCCAACGGCTTGCGGGGCATCAGCTGCATTGGCGCATGGCGGTTCTGTTTGGCGGTGTGACGACGTTTCCAGCGGTAATTGTCACGCTGTTTGCGTTATTTATTGTTGATTACTCATTGCGTGGCTGGTTTGCCGAGCGCATTTCGACCGCAGTTAATGAGTCAGTGCGGGTTGCCGAATCCTATTTCGATGAACATGCGCGCTCGATCTCGGGCGAAGTGCTGACGATGGCGAATGATATTAACCGCGAGGCCTATCGCCTCGTTGGTAAGGGCAATTTGATGGGCCGGTATCTTAGTGATCAGGCCGCGCTTCGGAACATGGCCGACGCGATCATCTTTGATGGGACGGGACAGGTTCTTGCGAAATCACAATTTGCGTTTGCGATTACCTTTGCCAATCTCGAATCCAGCTGGGTTGAACAAGCGCGGAAAGGCGAGGTGGTGATCTTGCGCGCTGACGAAACCAATAAATTGCGCGCTGTGGTAAAGTTGAACAGCTATGTCGATGCCTATTTGCTGGTTGGCCGGTTTATTGACTCAAAAGTTCTGCTGGCCATGGATCAAACCCGGCTTGCCGCATCAGATTATCAACAGCTCGGATTCCAGCAGCTTGACCTCCAAATTAGCTTTGCTGTGCTTTTTGGCATTATTCTGCTGTTGATCCTGATTGCGTCATTGTGGATTGGTCTAAATCTGGCAACGGCGATTGTCGGGCCGCTCGGCTCGGTCATTCATGTCGCCGAGCAGGTGCGCGGGGGGAACCTGTCGCAACGTGTACCGGATGATTTGCAACTCGAAGAGATTTCACGGCTTGGCTCGGCATTTAACCGGATGCTGGACGAGCTAGCGCGCAGCCGCGAGCAGCTGGTGCAAGCAAACACCCAGATTGATCAACGCCGTGAATTTACCGAGGCCGTGCTTGGCGGTGTATCGTCGGGGGTCATCGGTCTTGATCGTGATGGCAAGGTAACGCTGCCAAATGCAACGGCGCGAAGCCTTTTGACCAAGAGTGACACCGAGCTGATCGGGAAAAAGCTGGTCGACGTCATTCCTGAATTCAAAGGATTGCTGGGAATTATCAATCAGAAAAGGCGGCGTTTTGGTGAAGAGCAGATTATATTGCAACGCCAGAACAGCCAGCTGATCCTGCGTGCACGGATTGTCAGCGAGGTGATCGAAGGGCGAGTCATTGGCTATGTCGTTACGTTTGACGATGTTACTGGCCTTTTAAGCGCACAGCGCAAGGCGGCATGGTCAGATATTGCGCGGCGCATCGCGCATGAAATCAAGAACCCCTTAACACCAATTCAGCTGGCCTCTGACCGCTTGCTGAAAAAATACCGTCCCGATGATAAAAAGGCGGCTGACCAATTTGAGGAATATGTGCAGATTATCACCCGCCAGGTCGATGATATCGGCCGCATGGTTGATGAGTTTTCGGCCTTTGCGCGGATGCCCCAGCCCGAGATGGATCGCCATTCGTTGCTCGGTATTGTAAATGGGCAAATTTCGCTTTTTGCCGGTAGGGACCTGTCGCTTGATGTCGAAATTGATGATGCAAACAATGACTATGCGACGATCTGCGATGCGGGGTTGGTGCGCCAAGCGCTCACCAACTTGCTACAGAACGCGAAAGACAGTTTGGACGAGCATCGCACGGCCACCCCAACTATTCGTATTAAGCTGCAAAGTGAAGATGATATGATCGCCATTATAGTAACCGATAATGGCCCGGGATTTCCCGAAATGGATTTTGAAAAGCTGATAGAACCCTATGTTACAACACGGCAAAAGGGCACAGGGCTGGGGCTTGCGATTGTGAGCAAGATTATGGAAGACCATAGCGGGACAATGCATCTTGGCAATGCTGATAATGGCGGTGCATTGGTTTGTTTGAAATTTCCGATTCATGCAGTGACGCATACAGAAAAAGGTCAGATAGATGGCTGATGATATTCTGATTGTTGATGATGAAAAGGATATTCGCTCGCTTCTTTGCATGATGCTTGAGGACGAGGGGTATCATACCATTCAGGCGGCAAATGCTGATGAGGCGCGCACAGCTTTGTCGGCGCAGCCGCCGAAACTAGCGATTTTGGATATCTGGATGCGCGAGTCCTCTATGGACGGTATCGAATTACTGGAATGGGTGAAATCAATCTATCCCAGCCTGCCGGTTCTGATGATTTCTGGTCATGGTACAATTGAAACTGCAGTGCAGGCCATAAGGCTTGGCGCCTATGATTTTATCGAAAAACCGTTCAAGGAAGCGCGGTTGTTGATGACGGTCGAGCGCGCGCTTGATAATGCGCGGCTGGCGCGTGAAAATACCGAGTTGCGGGCCCGGGTAAATGCTGGTGAAAACCCTGAATTAATAGGTAACTCAACGCTGATGCGTGGCATTCGTCAATCAATTGAAAAGATTGCCCCCACTGCCAGCCGTGTTTTGATCAATGGGCCAAGCGGCAGTGGGAAAGAATTGGCCGCGCGTGTGATCCATAGCCAGTCAGACCGCGCCAACGAACGTTTTGTTGTTGCGAATTGCGCGCGGCTATCAAGCGAGCGGGTTGATGCCGAATTGTTTGGGGCTGAGAGCCTGCAAAGCCATCGCCGGGTCGTCGGCCTGTTCGAACAGGCGCATCGCGGCACGCTGTATTTTGATGAAATTTGTGATTTGCCGCTGGAAACACAGGGCAAAATCGTCCGGGCAGTGAATGAACAGCGGTTTCGGCGCGTTGGCGGCAACAGCGAGGTCGTCGTCGATGTGCGGGTCATTTCAGCGTCAAGTCGCGATTTGCCGGTTGAGATCAGCGAAGGCCGGCTTCGTGAGGATTTATACTACCGGCTTGGGGTGGTGCCGTTATCAATGCCGTCATTGGCTGATCGGCGCGAGGATATTCCGCTGCTGGCGAAATATTTTACCAACCGTATCGCCAAAATGATCGGGGTCAAAGCAATCCGGCTTAGTGATGAGATCTTTGCCGCCATGCAGGGCTATGACTGGCCGGGCAATGTGCGGCAGATGCACAATGTGATTGAGACTTTATTGATCATGGCACCAGACGATCGCAGCAAACCAGTTGGTCTTGATTTGCTGCCTGCTGAAATCCAGAATATATCGCGTCAAGGTGCCAATTCTGATATGGAAAAGCTGTTGGCCTTGCCCTTGCGCGGCGCGCGAGAAGAGTTTGAGCGCGAATATTTGGAAACGCAATTGCATAGGTTTAATGGTAATATTTCACGGATGGCGGCTTTTATCGGTATGGAACGATCTGCCTTACATCGCAAAATGAAATCGCTTGAGATCGGAACGGATCTTCAAGAAGAGGGTAACAAGACATGAAAATTGTCATCTGCGGCGCCGGACTTGTCGGTAGCGCCATCGCAAGGCACCTTTCCGAGGAACAGAATGACGTCACGGTAATCGACGCATCGCAGGAAAACATCCAGCGCATCACCGATCAGTATGATGTGCGTGGGGTCGTTGGTGTTGCATCGCATCCTGACCGGCTTGCCGAGGCTGGGGTTCGTGATGCTGAACTGTTAATTGCGGTGACTGAGTCGGATGAGGTCAATATGGTCGCCTGTCAGGTTGCCCATACGATTTTCAATACACCGGTTAAGATTGCGCGTATTCGCGCTAATGCCTATCTCGATCCGTCGTTCTCTAGCCTTTACAGCCCTGAAAACCTGCCCATTGATCATATTATTTCGCCTGAGGCCGAAGTGTCATCGGCAATCAGCAACCAGCTTCGTGTGCCCGGGGCGTTTGATGTGCAAAACCTGTGTGACGGCAAGATGAATCTTGTTGGTGTCCAATGCACGGAAAACAGTCCTATTCTAGGGACATCGCTTCGTCACCTGACCAGCCTGTTTCCTGATCTAAGCCTTACAATTCTGGCGATCATTCGTGATGGCAAGGTGATTTTGCCGCGGTCTGGGGTCGAGGCAATGCAAACCGGTGACCGCGTTTATTTCGTCTGTGACAGCACACATCTGGATCGCGCGATGGCCAGCTTTGGGCATGAAGAGGGCGAGGCGCGCTCGGTTGTGATCGCCGGTGGTGGCAGTATCGGGCTGATGCTTTCCCGGGAAATTGAGAAAAACTTCCAGAACACGAATAACCAGATTATCGAACTTGATAACAGCCGGGCGAAATCACTGGCTGAGGAATTGCAGGGAACCGGCATCATCAATGGTGATGCGCTTGATGGGGCCATCCTGCGCGAGGCTGGTGTCCATAAGACCGAAACCTTTGTTGCCGTGACCGAAGATGACGAGGTGAATATCCTATCGGCGCTGCTGGCGAAAAGAACCGGTGCAAAGCACGCCGTTGCCTTGGTGAACATCCCCGGATTTATTCCGCTTGTCGGTACTTTGGGGGTCGATGCGGTGATTAACCCCTCGCAGATTACTGTGTCGTCAATTCTTGAGCATGTGCGGCGCGGGCGCATTCGCGATGTTCATCCGATTGTTGAAGATCTGGGTGAGGTGCTTGAGGCTGAAGCCCTGCCATCATCATTGCTTGTTGGCAAACCGTTGCGCGCGGCAAAAATTCCAAAGGGCATCTCGATTGGCGGCGTTTATCGCGACGATAAGGCGATTGCGGTTCGCGGTGATACGGTCATCGAAGCTGGCGATACGGTGATTATTTTCGTCGTGCGCGGCAAGATTGCTCAGGTTGAAAAGCTGTTATCAGTCAGGCTGGATTTCTTCTAGGCCGTGCTAACCCTTTAAACGGGCTATACTAGCGTGAATTTAACTCTGGATCTGGTGCTGACCAAATAAGGCGGGATCGGGCATTGTTTAATTTTTAAATTAACGCTAAGGTTTCTAGCTAGTAGGGGAGATAATAAGATGGCCAGTGAAAAGAGCCGCAATTTGCAAGAGGTATTCCTAAATAACGTCCGAAAATCCCATGCTGCCGTCACCGTTTTTCTGGTAAATGGTGTCAAGCTGCAGGGCATTATCACATGGTTTGATAATTTTTCGATCCTGTTGAAGCGCGACCAGCACGTGCAGTTGGTGTATAAACACGCGATCTCAACAATCATGCCTGTAGCCCCTGTGCAGCTGCAGGAATTTGATGATAAGGACATGGATCCCGAAAGTGAATGACGCCGTGATGGTGCCGGCGGTAACGCGGCCACCAGTCAATCCCGCGTTAAAATCCAATATCGCAGCGCTTTTGCGTGAGGCGGCAGACAGGTTTATTCTGCCACGCTTTCAGAATTTGCAATCGCAAGACATCACCACAAAAACGAGCGACACTGATTTTGTGACCATCGCTGATCAGCAGGCCGAGGCGTGGTTAACCCCCAGATTACTCATCGAACAGCCCGGCTTTGTAATCGGTGAAGAGGCGGCCGCACTAACGCCGGCAATCCGCAATAACATCCCATCAGGGTATGGATGGACCATTGATCCGTTGGACGGCACGAAGAATTTTGTCAAAGGCAAGCCGGTCTTTTGCAGTATGGTGGCGTTGCTTTGGAACGGCCAGCCGGTTGCAAGCTGGATTTGGCAACCGCTTTTTGAAACGCTGTTTTATGCGGCTGAAGGCGAGGGGGTTTTCCGCATTAATGCGCGTGATGAAACCCGGCTCATGCTGGCAAACCGACCTGTCGACATTGATCAGATGTACGGATCAGGCAATAGCCTTGGGTTGCAAGAGCCGCAGAAAAGCGCGTTTCAGGCGCGCTTGCGGTCACTTGCCGGTCGCCGTTTCACTGGCAGCGCCGGTATCCAAGCTTGCTTGATCGCGAATGGTGAAGAAGATTTCCTGATCCACGGCAATTCAACGCCGTGGGACCATGCTCCGGTCGATCTTATTTGCCGAGAGGCGGGCGGTTATGCGGCGATGCTGCATGATGAAAGCCGGTTTCATGTTGCGATGAAAGCCCCCTTTATGGCGGTGTCAAGCGCGGCTGGCTGGCATCGGTTGCGCGGTGCAGTCTGGGACGATTAATCTGCTGATCCGGCCTCGGCATCTTTCGATTTGCGCTCAAGGGCCTTTGCGTCCTGCCAATAGCGTTCCATTAGGTCAAGTGATGCGTTTTCAAATGAATCTTGATTTAATTCAACCTGTTCTTCGACATAGTTAAATCTTCTTTCAAATTTTAGATTGCAGGTTTGTAATGCTGTTTCCGGGTCAATGCCGGCTTTTCGCGCCAGATTGACCGCCACAAAAAGCAGATCGCCGACTTCATCTTTTATGCGATCCTGATCGCGGTCGGCACGGGCTAATTCTGCACGCAACTCGGCGGCTTCTTCATTCATCTTTTGCAGAATTTGATCAATGTCTGGCCAATCAAAGCCAACGCGCGCCGCACGCTTTTGCAGTTTTAAGGCGCGCAACATCGGCGGCAATCCGCGGGCGATGCCATCGAGAAGGCGAGTTTCGCCTCGTTTGGCACGTTCGCGTGCCTTTATGTCCTCCCACAACCCGTTTTGTGACTCCATTGTTGGGCGGTCGTCACTGCCAAAAACATGCGGGTGGCGCGCAATCATTTTATCGCTGATGCTTTTGGCGACGTCGGCCAATGTAAAGCTGCCTTCCTCTTCGGCGATACGCGCATGGAAAATGACTTGCAGCAGCAGATCGCCCAGCTCGTCACGGATCGCATCGCGTTCACCATGTTGAATAGCGTCTGCCACCTCATAGGCTTCTTCGATGGTGTAGGGGGCGATGCTGGTAAAATCCTGTGCGACGTCCCACGGGCAGCCGGTGTTCGGATCGCGGAGCTGGATCATAATCTGATGCAGCCGATCAAGTTCGTCTAAATGTTTTTTCATGTGAAAACCTTACCAAAACTGCGAATAGATGAGCAATGAAAAGCGGTCCTGAAGCAGCGGAATTTCGGCGAAGTCCCGGTGGCCTGTTTGATTTGCGCACAGCCGTTTAAACCGCCCGATCTTGCTGTTTCAGGCCGCTCATCACTGTAGCATTGAAAGCAGTTGCTAAATCAGTGTAAAAAGCGCAGACAGAAAACACACTAAGAGAGACCAGAAGACGATTAGTCGGGCATTTTGACGAGTTTTAAACGGGAATTACGCGATGACGATCAATGAGAATGAACCAGAAATTGTAAAGCGGGGCTTGCTTGCGCGGCTACGCGGGTGGTTTTTCACCGGTCTTTTGGTAACAGCACCAGTCTTGTTAACGGTGTATATTACCTGGGCAGCGATTGAGCTGATTGATGGTCAGGTTAACAAGCTTATACCGGCTTTTTCAACATGGAGCCTTGGTGATATTCCGGGTGCAGGCTTGCTTGTTGGTGGGGTACTGATCACCCTTATCGGTGCGGTTGCCGCCGGATTTTTAGGGCGCTGGATCATCCGACTTGGTGAGTCCTTGCTGAACCGGATGCCGGTGGTGCGCACCATCTATGGAGCAACCAAACAGATTCTTGAAACAGTTATCTCGGCGCAATCTGATGCGTTTCGCGAGGTTGTTCTTGTTGAATATCCGCGGCGCGGTCTTTGGGTAATCGGTTTTGTGACCGGTGCAACCAAGGGTGAGGTGGCACGTATGGTCCCGGGGTCGAATGTGAATGTGTTTATCCCGACAACGCCAAACCCGACATCGGGCTTTTTGCTGTTCTGTCCGGTTAAAGATATCATCTATCTTGATATGACGAATGAAGAAGCGGTCAAACTCGTGGTCTCGGGCGGTATTGTTTCACCGCCAGATCGCGGCAATGTTGCGGCGAAAAACGTCAAAAAAGCTGCTGCCAAAAAAGCGGCTACCAAAAAACCAGCAGCCAAAAAAGCGCGGTAAATCTAGCCAGAGGCCAAAAACTTTACCGCGCTATCGCGCTCAAAAAGGCTAAGCAGCAAATTCATATGCGGCTGGTCATTATTGTCTAATGCGCGGCTAGCTTCGGCTCTTGCGATGCCCAGCAGGTCACGATGCACCGCAAGATCAGCCAGCACAAATTCCGGCATTCCAGATTGTCGTTGTCCCAGAAACTCGCCCGGACCGCGTAATTCCAAATCCTCTTCGGCAATCAAGAAACCGTCATTCGTGTCTCGCATAACGGCAAGGCGTTTTGACGCTGTGTCGCTCAATGGGCCCTGATAGATCAAAAGACAGCTGCTTTGCTGGCTGCTTCGCCCCACACGGCCGCGCAATTGGTGCAATTGGGCAAGGCCAAATCTTTCGGCATGTTCGATAATGATGATGCTGGCTTGGGGAACATCCACCCCAACCTCGACAACAGTGGTTGCGACCAGTAATTGAGCTGTGCCATCACGAAATGCCTGCATCGCGTGATCGCGTTCGCCAGCTTTCATTTTGCCATGTGCCAGCTGAACCGTGACATCGGGCAACGCCCGCACCAAGGCGGCGAAACGGTCTTCAGCTGCGGCAATATCTAATTTGTCGGACTCCTCGACAAGTGGGCAAATCCAGTAGGCGCGTTTGCCATCGCCAAGAGCCCGCCCGAGGTTGGATATCACATCGCCAAGCCGGTCAGACGGCAGCACACGCGTATCAATCGGCAGGCGGCCAACTGGCTTTTCGTCGAGGCGCGAATGATCAAGGTCACCATAGGCAGTCATTGCAAGGCTACGCGGAATTGGTGTTGCGGTCATCACCATTACATCGACATGCGCGCCCTTTTCGCCGAGCAGAATGCGCTGGCGCACACCAAAGCGGTGCTGCTCGTCAACCACGGCGAGACCAAGGTCATGAAAGGCAACCGTTTCCGATAAAAGCGCGTGCGTGCCAACCACCAGTGGCAAACTGCCATCGGCAAGCCGTGTCAGCGTTTCCTTGCGGCTAAGAGTGCGGGCAGTTCCATTCAACGTCCCATTTTCACGCGCCGTTCCAGTGCCGCGGCCTTGGCCCAATAACAGCCCTATTTCAATGCCAAGCGGTGCCAGCATGGCCTGAATACTGGCATGATGCTGACGTGCGAGAACTTCGGTCGGTGCCAGCAACGCCGCCTGCGCTCCGGCTTCCATCGTGGTGAGCATCGCCCATAGCGCAACAAGCGTCTTGCCCGATCCCACATCCCCCTGAAGCATGCGAAGCATACGCTTTGGCTTGGCCTGATCGGCGGTAATTTCCGCAATGGCGCGGCGTTGTGCGCCGGTCATTTCATACGGCAGGCTGGCTAACAGCTGGTTTGTAATGCGACCATTGCCGCAATAGGCGCGCCCCGGCGTTGTCTCGGCGGCGCTGTGCCTTACCATCATCATGGCAAGCTGGTTTGCCAATAACTCATCAAAGGCAAGACGCGCGCGTGCCGGGCTGTTGGGCAAAAGGTCAGACGCATTTTTTGGCGCGTGAACAATGCGCATTGCCGTGGCAAAATCGGGCCAGCCATGCTGCTTGACGAGTGCAGGGGGGATCCATTCAGGCAAATCTGGAATGCGGGTCAGCGCATCATCAATTGTCCGGCGAAGAATTTTGGGCGTCAGGCCAGCGGTTAAGGGATAGACCGGCTCGAAGACAGGCATTTTATCTGCCTGCGTTGGGGCAAGAATATGATCGGGGTGCGCCATCTGCACGCGGCCTTGAAATAATTCGACACGGCCACTTACAAGGCGGCGCTCGCCAACGGGCAATTGTTTAGCGACATAATCATCATGCGCATGGAAAAAAACCAGTTCCAGCGCGCCAGTTTCATTCTCACAAAAGACCCGGTAAGGACGCCGTACGCCGCGGGGCGGGCGGTCATGCTTTACCACCAGAACGTCAAAGGTCGCGACACTGCCATCGGTTACGTCAGCGAGGGCGGGGCGCTGGCTGCGGTCAATCAGGCCGACAGGTAAATGCCGTAAAACGTCGATAACGTAATGCCCCACACGCTTTTCCAGCACTGACGCCAGCTTTGCGCCAACGCCAGAAAGACTGGTTGTGGCGGCAAAAAGCTGAAAAATTTCAGGTGGACGCTTTGGATGCACTGCGCTGTTCTCCTGTTAAAACGGCGTATGATCAAAACCGGCAATCAGTTAAATGACATCGCGCCGCCACGCTTGTCTCTAGGCATTATCGCTCATATCTGTTATCTCATGCCAGCCATTTGTTGCCCCGATCAAAACGCGCAACGGGTTGAAAAGGAATTCTACCATGTCAGCGTCACCCAATTCACCAGTCCAGCCTGATCTCTCAAGCCGTGTTCGGCGGCTAATCTATCAGGCGAGCTATACAGGCATGAAGGAAACTGACCTGCTGCTTGGACATTTTGCCAAGATGCATTTGCCGCATCTAGGTGAGGCTGATTTGACCGATTTTGAAAATCTACTGGCGGCGGGTGATCCGGCAATCTATGCGTGGGTAATGGGCAATGCACCGTTGCCAGACGAATTTGACACGCCAGTTTTTCATTTAATTAAAGAGTTTAAAAAAGAACAATAATTAAATGAAATTTATAAATAAAGTAAATTTATCAAGTGACATATGGGGCGCGCCTGATGGGGTGGCGTCGTTGGCTTTGTTGCAGGTAGCACAGGCCGGCAAATCCTTTGTGTATGTGGCGCGTGATGACGTGCGCATGAATTTGATGGGCGATAGTTTAGCGCGGTTGTCGCCAGATTTGCGCCTGCTTGATTTTCCGGCGTGGGACTGCTTGCCATTTGACCGGCTGTCGCCGCAAGGTGGGCTGGTTGGGCGCCGGATTGAAACCCTTGCCCAGCTTGCCGCCGGTCAAGAAACCGTGCCAACGATCTTGCTAACAACGATCAATGCGATCTTGCAGCGGGTACCACCAAAATCTTATTTCACCGATAGCAGTTTGGTGATTGCTGCCGGTCAGGCGACGCGCGATGGTGAAACAGGACAGGCATTGGGGCCTGCGGCCCTGGCCGATTATCTGGCGGGGCAGGCCTATTTGCGAACCGATACGGTGCGGGAAACCGGGGAATTTGCCGTTCGCGGCGGTATCCTTGATGTGTTTCCACCGGGGCAGCTATCACCTGCGCGGCTTGATTTCTTTGGTGATGATGTTGAAACCATCCGCAGCTTTGATCCAGCAACCCAGCGCAGTACGGGTGCAATCGACCGGTTAATCCTGCGGCCGGTTGCGGAATTTATGATGAACGAGGCAACGATTGCCCGCTTTCGCACCGGCTATCTGGCGTTGTTTGGCGCCACCGCTAGTCGTGACGCGCTGTATGAGTCAGTTTCAGCCGGTCGCAGCCACCCCGGGATTGAGCATTGGTTGCCGCTGTTTCATGACAAAATGGCAAGCCTGACCGATTATTGCGCTGGCTGGCCGGTGGTTCTGGATCACGAAGGTGACGCCGCAATCGCCGCACGCTATGCGCAGATTAATGATTTTCACGCGGCGCGGCTGGCGCATGGCAATGATGATGCGGCCAGCCCATACCGGCCATTGGCGGTTGACAAGCTGTATCTTGCCGAGGCGGAAACCGAACAGGTTTTTGCAAATGGAAAAGCGTGCCGGCTATTTGCCTTTGCCCCACTGTCGGACAAGGCTGATGGGCCAAGCCAAGCCAAAGACCGGGCGAGCGCTCCGCAGGGGCAGGATGCAGGAGGGCGCGCCGCCAACCGGTTGGGAAAGGTCGAGGGCAATAGCGCGGTTCCCGAACTGGCTGGTCTGGTAACAGCCGAGCGCAATGCCCGCAAGCGCCCGATCATTGTCGGGTGCAGTTCACCAGGTGCGGCAAGCCGCCTAGCGGATTTATTGGCTGCATATCTGGGCGCGGCCGCACTGCAGCCGATTACCGCGATGGACGAGCTGGCGCCGGGCGGCTTTTATGTGATGCAATGGCCGCTGGAAACCGGTTTTCAAACCGATCATTTAATCGTCGTGTCCGAGCCGGATATTTTTGGCCAACGGCTATCGCGTCCGCAATCCAAACGCGCCAAGGGTGATGATTTCCTGCGTGAGGTTAGCGCGCTTGAAACCGGCGATCTGGTGGTCCATGCCGAACATGGTATTGGCCGCTATGAGGGGCTGACCATTATCAACAGCGCCGGCGGCGATCATGATTGTTTGCATCTGGTTTATGCTGGCGGTGACAAGCTGTATTTGCCTGTTGAGAACATCGAGTTGCTATCGCGCTATGGCAGTGCTGGCGGCGAGGCGCAGCTTGACCGGCTTGGGGGTGCCGCATGGCAGGCGCGGGTTGCGCGGATCAAGGGTCGTGTTCGGATTATGGCCGAACAGCTGATCAAGATTGCCGCAACGCGTTATAAGGCACGAGCCGAGCCGTTAATTGCCGAAGATGGCAGTTTTGGTGAGTTTTGCGCGCGGTTCGCCTTTACCGAAACCGAAGACCAGTTGAACGCCATTAATGATGTTGTGACCGATCTTGCCTCGGGCAAGGCAAGTGACCGGCTAATTTGCGGTGATGTCGGGTTTGGCAAGACAGAAGTCGCGCTCCGCGCCGCCTTTATTGCGGCGATGGCGGGTTATCAGGTGGCATTGGTGGCGCCGACGACGTTGCTGGCGCGCCAGCATGGCAAGGTGTTTGTCGAACGGTTTGCCGGATTTCCGGTCAAGATCGGCGTATTGTCGCGAATGACGTCCAGTGCAGATGCAAAGGCTATTCGTGAGGGGATTGCCACTGGTGAGATTCAGATTGCCATTGGAACGCACGCATTATTGGCGAAATCAATCGAGTTTAATCACCTCGGACTTTTGATTATTGACGAAGAACAGCATTTTGGTGTCGGACAAAAGGAACGTTTAAAAGAGCTTCGTGGCGACATTCACGTTTTAACGCTGTCGGCAACGCCGATCCCACGGACCTTGCAAATGGCGCTGTCGGGGGTACGGGAGATGTCGTTGATTGCAACGCCGCCGGTGGATCGTCTGGCGGTTCGCACCTTTGTTGGGCCGTGGGATGGCGTTGTGCTTCGTGAAGCGGTACAGCGGGAAATGTTTCGCGGTGGACAGGTCTTTGTGGTGTGTCCGCGCATTGATGATATGCAGCGGGTTTATGACCGGCTTACCACGCTGGCACCCGAGGCAAGGATTATTTCCGCGCATGGGCGGATGCCGGCAAATGAGCTGGATCAGGTGATGACGCGTTTTGCCGATGGTGAGGCTGATATTCTGCTCTCAACCAACATCGTCGAGTCGGGTATTGATATTCCATCAGCCAATACCATGATTATCCACCGCGCGGATATGTTTGGCCTGTCCCAGCTTTATCAGCTTCGCGGGCGCGTTGGGCGGGGGCGTCAGCGTGCCTACGCCTATTTGACGTCTGATCCCAAGCGTCTATTAAGCCCGCAAGCGCGCCGCCGTCTTGAGGTTATGCAAACGCTGGATACGCTTGGTGCCGGGTTCACCCTCGCATCTTACGATATGGATATTCGCGGTGCGGGTAATTTGCTTGGGGACGAGCAGTCGGGTCATGTGCGCGAAGTTGGCGTCGAGCTTTATCAGGAAATGCTGCGCCAAGCGGTTGATGCTGCCAAGTCCGGCCGCGGCGATGCGGCAGATGATGATGCCAAGCCTGCTTGGACGCCGCAAATCAATCTTGGGCTAGAAATCCGCCTGCCAGAGGCTTATGTGCCGGATCTAACCGTGCGGCTGTCGCTTTATCGCCGGATTGCTGATCTAGCCGATCCGCAGGCAACCGATGTGTTGATCGCCGAACTTGTTGACCGGTTTGGCGGCTTGCCCGATCCGGTGAAAAACCTGTTTTCGGTGATTGAATTGAAACAATTATGCCGGCTGGCAAATGTTGAAAAAATTGACGCCGGCCCGAAAGGGCTTTCGCTGTCTTTCCGCGACAATCATTTTTCCCGTCCTGATGCGTTAATCGGCTGGATTGCTGGCCAGAGCGGACGCGTTCAGCTTCGTGCTGATCATCGTGTGGTGGTGGCAACGCCATTACCAAAGCCCGAAATGCAGCCTGATGCGTGCAAACAGGTCCTGCAAGAACTGGTCGCCCTATTATAGACGACGCTTATAGATGACGCTGATTTAGAAAGATGGATTTGATCGGCAAATTTGGTGGCTGTTTTGGCCTAGTTTGCCGGTTTTACCAGACAGCCATCAATGGCCGGGATCAGATGTTCGGGCATATGCGCGCCAGCGATTGCATATTGGCCCGCAAACACCATAAAGGGAACGCCATCAACCCGCAATTGACGCGCCATCTCGATATCATTGGTGATCTGCCGGTCAAATGCTGGATCGGCAAGGCGTTCAGGATCAATCTCAACGCCGTGTTCGCCAGCAATTCTGGCCAGTTCCTGATCATCGCCGATATCGCGGCCATCCAGAAAATAGGCTTGGAAGAACGCGTCGCTTAGATCATGCCCCGCTGCTGCCGCGGCAAGAATATAGCGGTGTGTTTTGCGGCTGTCGGGGGTGCGCTTGATTGCGTCAAAATTAAAATTGATACCGCTTTCAAGGCCCGCGCCGGCGATTCTGCCATAAACCGCCGGTGCGGCATTGCCAAATTTTCCAAGCAGATAAGCGCCGCGATCCATGCCGTCTTCGGGCATCGAGGGGTTCAGCAGAAAACAACGCCAGATATAGCGCGGTGTGACCTGTGGGCGGGCTTTAAAGGCGGCATCAAGGCGCTTTTTACCGATGTAACACCATGGGCAAATGATATCTGCATAAATTTCAACATCAACAAATTGGGTCATTTTCGCTATCCTTTACCGCAATGTTACCCTATCGAAACCTATTTGCGGTAGGCTTGGCAAGTAAAGAGATTGGCGTGAGGGAAACGGCGGCGCCTTTGTCAGGTGCTGAAATCATGCTAAATAGACATCATGCTGAATAAGGGCATTCGGGTCATTGCGGCCGGGTCATTGCGGCGCATTCCGGGAAAACCGAGGGTTTTTCTCGATGCAGCCTGTTTCGACAATGACTGTTTTGGATAGTTTATTTTTTTGATGGTTTGGGATAGCGCTTATGCAAGAAAATACCGCATTTGAAGAATCGTCGGGAATGCAGCGGGAAAAGATTGAAGCGGCGCGAGATACGCTGTTGCAGCTTCGCACCCTCCAGCTTGCCGTCAACAGCCAGCAGGATAGCCCTGAAATGGGTGTGTCGCCGTTTATCCGGCGCGATGATGGATTATATATTTTTACCAGCCACCTATCGCAGCATGTTCGTGATTTGATGGCCGCGGGCAGGGCCACTTGTATGCTGTGCGCTGACGAGGCGAAAAGCCAGAATATCTGGGCGCGTAACCGGATGAAATTTACCGTCGATGCTATTGAAATCATGCGTGATGATGCAAAGTTTGACGGGCTTTGCGATGATTTTGCCAGCGCACATGGCCCGACCATGGATCTGATCCGTAATTTTGGCGATTTTCATATGTTTCAGCTAACGCCGCGTGATGGTGTTTTGGTTCTCGGCTTTGCCAAGGCATTTACCGTGACCGGCGCTGGCTTTGACATTGCCGCACATATAAGCAAGGCCTAGGGCCATGCCAGATACGGGTCAGCCGCCCATTTTTTGGAGTTTTCGGCGTTGCCCCTATGCGATGCGGGCGCGGCTGGCGATTGCGGCAAGCGGACAGGTAGTTCAGCTCCGTGAGATTCTGCTTCGTGACAAGCCAGACGCGTTTCTGCTGGCATCTCCCAAAGGCACGGTGCCGGTATTGGTGCTTGAGGATGGCACAGTCATCGACGAAAGCCGTGATGTCATGTTTTGGGCGCTTGGCCGCAATGATCCCGACGATTGGCTGGCGATCTGGCGGCAAGATCCGCAGCGGGTTACCGCGTTTCTCGACCGGCTGGATGGTCCGTTTAAACATGATCTCGATCGCTATAAATATGCCAGCCGCTATGCTGGTGCCGATGCAACAATTCATCAGGCTAATGGTGCCAAATTCCTGCATGAATTAGATACGGCGTTGCAGCAGACAAGGGCGCTGTCTGGGGCAAATCTGGGTATTCTGGATTTTGCCTGCCTGCCGTTTGTTCGCCAATTTCGGATTGCCAATCCCGCTTGGTTCGATGCCCAGCCATGGCCGCATCTATCTGCATGGCTTTCGGCATTTTTAAATTCGGCACGGTTTCAGAAAATCATGGAAAAATATCCACAATGGAAAGATGGCGCAGCGTCAGTAACTTTCCCAACATCGGGCTAAAAATTAATTTGTGGTCATTTTGGCACAATGTTTGGCAACATGGTTGGCACGAAGTTTGATTGTCATAAAATCGTAACAATCACCCCTTTTAATAGCGGCATTGTGAAACCGTGATGTTAGATATGCCAAGCACAAAACTAATCGATGTTGGCGCGGTTCTGGCGGCGCGGATGCCGGCCCTTGGCACGTACCCGTCATGGCTTCGTGGGGCGCTTGTCTGGAGCCTTCGAACCTTGGTCAATGAAGACCGCATTAACCGGTTTTTAGCGGATCATGCTGCGCTGAGCGGGTTTGATTTTATTGATCAGGTTTTCGCCGAATTGCAAATTGATTATTCGGTTGATCCTGATGCCATCAAAAATATTCCGGCGACGGGGCGCGTGCTAATTGTTGCCAATCATCCACTTGGGGGTCTGGACGGGCTGGCCTTGCTGCGGCTGGTCGGCAGGCGGCGGCAGGATGTGTCTATTGTTGTTAATGAATTACTATGCAATATCAATTCCTTAAGGAACGTATTTTTACCAGTAGATGCGTTTGGCGGCGAGACAAAAAGAGCCGATATTGACCGGATTATTGAGGCGCTCAATGATAATCGTGCGGTGATTATTTTCCCCGCTGGCGAGGTGTCGCGCGCTGGCTCGAAGGGGGTGCGCGACGGCAGATGGATGTCGGGCTTTATCCGGATGGCGACCAAAACTTCGGCACCGGTTTTGCCAATTCATATCAATGCGCGTAATTCCTTGCTGTTTTATTTTGTGGGCCGGCTCAGCGCGACCCTGTCGATGTTGATGCTACCGCGTGAAATGACCGGGTTTAGAGGCAATATCAAACTAACCATTGGCCAGCCTGTTGCGAGTGCGGATATCGAATCCCTGCCGCTGGGCCGGCGCGATAAGGCACAGTTGGTAAATCGGCATCTGCGCCGGATTGGGCGCGGTAAATCGCCCTTGCTGAAGACGACAGAGCGCCTTATTGACCGGGTTCCGCGCGGCGCGATAATTGATGCGTTGCTGTCTGCAGAAAAGCTGGGAATTACCGCAGATAACAAGCATATTTTGCTACTCGATTATGCGGATAACAGCGCTGTCATGGACGAGATCGGCCGGCTGCGCGAGCTTAGTTTCCGGTCAGTCGGCGAGGGGACTGGTCGTGGTAAGGATATTGACCGGTTTGATCATTATTACCGTCATCTTGTTTTATGGGATGATGTCGAGGCGGAAATTGTCGGTGCCTATCGCCTTGGGGAGATATGGCGCTGGCCGGATCATGAAAAGAACCGGCTTTATTCCAACACGTTATTTGCCTATGAGCCGTCAATACAGCCAATTTTTGAGCAGGGGCTTGAACTTGGGCGCAGCTTTGTCCAGCCGCAATATTGGGGGCGGCGTAGTCTTGATTATTTGTGGCAGGGCATCGGTGCCTATCTTGCATCGCATCCGGACGTCAGATATTTGTTTGGGCCGGTGACCTTGTCGAACAGCCTGCCAAAATCGGCGCGTGATATGCTGGTCTATTTCTATCAGACGCATTTCCCTGATCCTGATCATTATGCAAGGCCGACGATCCCTTATGTCATTAATCCGGCTGCTGCTGGCGCTTTGCGGGTGGAGATGCCGGGGTTTGACATTGAAATGGATCAGGCATGGCTGCGCAAACAGCTTGGCTTCATGGGGCTTAAAATTCCAACCTTATTCAAGCAGTATGCCGATGTTTGTAACCGTGGTGGTGTTCGGTTTTGCGGCTTTAATATTGATCCAGCATTTAACCATTGTGTTGATGGCCTTGTGCTGGTTGATGTGCATCAGCTAAAGCCCAAAAAGCGTGCACGTTATATCGGCGACCAATTAATGGCGGCCAATTAATCACGGTATTTTAGCGGTGATTTGGCATAAAATTTGCGTCTATCGGTGGCGTCAGCAAACCATGGGAGGTAGGCGTTATGGCACCAAAATTGGATTCGGACTTAATTGTTGATGTGATTGAGGCAAGCATCCGCGTACTGGTTGATACCGGGCTCAGCCGGGATGAGGCATTACAGGTAATGCTCAGTCAGGTCGCGGCACAAGTGTCGCCTGAAGTGATGAAAATCGCCACCGATCTGAACGAGAAATATCATCGAGATTTCCGTCATGCCGAATGGGATGAGGTATCACCAAAACAGGATAAGCCGGTTGGGTCGGCGGAATTTGCCTTCGGTCCGCTTTAGCCCCAAATTGTTTCTGGCATAACCTGCCAGCGGCCTATCCCAAGGCCTCAAAACCGAAATTTCAGGCTAATCGAGAATCCTGACCTCGCCAGCTGCAGGGTTAATCTCGACGGTCTGACCGGTTTTAATGAGGCGGGTCACATCGCCATCTTCGAACCGGTCGCACATGGTCATATTGGCGAGGGCTGCCCCCTGCACCAGAATGGTATTTGCCTCATTGAACAAAATCGCTTTTGGGGTGATGCCCCTCGCGGTCATTTCGTGCAGCATCCATGCGGTGGCGACGCCGCCCTTTGCCGTGTTAAATACCAGTATCTTTTGATCGTAGGACTGACCGGCAAGCTTATGCTGTGGCCGTGAGAAAATGCCCTTTATCCGGTCAAGATCATACCGTGCAGAAAAATTATCATCCGCGACAAGGGCTTCGCCAATGACTTTTGGGCCGACGCCCTTGTGGCATTTCAACAGCTTCATTTGACAATCTCTCCATGGATAGCGGCAGCGACACAATCGGCCATGCTGGCAAGCACGGGTTGATAGCCATAACCGCCAAGAATATTCACAATTTTGGCCGAATTGCTGAGCAACCGAACCCAGCCATTGGCCTCGCCAATCTCGCGCGCATATTGATTGTAAAAACAGGTGCCCTCAAGAACCGTGCCGCCTGCCGTTTCGATCTTGTCGATAAACCCCATCCGGCGGGCATCGCCATAGGCCTGCGGCGAGGTACAGACAATCATCGGCAGCTTGAGCCTTTGTCCGTTAACGAGGCTGGCAACCTGTTCCATCTCGACAATGGATAGTTGTGGCGCGGCAAACACCACCACATCGGGTTTTTCGCCTTTATCGGCAAAATTGCCGGCCAGTGCCTCAAGATCAGCATCGGTGATTTTGGTAACCGGTAATTCAGTGGCGCTAACCGCCGCCAGATTTGGCGCTTCGGGTGTGATGCCAATAATATGAAACAGCGGGATTGATCCATAGCTGGCCATCGCTGCACCAAAATGTTTAATTTCATCGGATGTTGGAACGCGCTCGATACCCTCAATAACAGGGACTTCCCAATAGGATCCGGCCAGCCGGCCAATCACTGCGCCAAGAATGCCCCATTCGGTCAGCTCTGTTGGCTGGCTTGTCACTTGAAAGCGGCGGGTTGCCTTACGGTTCTGGTCGAGATGCAGGCCGTATCGCGGCGTTCGGCCGGTTAATCCGGCGGCCAGTGCTGACGGGCCTCCCTCAAAGTTTGAGCGTGCGCCGCAAACGCTGTTGGAATAGATCACAACACCGGTATCACCATAGGCAACATGATCGCCAAGCAATGGCGGCATAATTGTCTGATAATTGACACAAGTATTTGTCATCATAATGCCAATCGTCTCACAGGCCGCAATAAAGCGGCGCTCGATCATCGCCATATCTTCGGTCTGGCCAAGCGGTCGGTAATGGTTCAGGTCAACGCCGCGTGGGTCAGTAATCATCGGGATAACAACGCGGCCGCCAGCAGTGGCAATCGATTCCATAAAATCGACACCGGCATCACCCACAGATTCCGGATCGGCCATCATATGAGCCTGACTTACCGCCACCATGTCTTTGGCGTCAAAGAATTCGCCTACCTTGATTTGATGATCGATCGCCCATTGTTTGGCCTTGCCAAATTCGCCATTGAGCATGGCCTTTTCTTCGTCGCTAAGATGCATCAGGGGAACCCTTGTTTTGATCGCTGCTCGGGGCTAAAGGCTACTCATCTTGACCAGCACTCGCCAAGCGTAAAATGACGCGGCCTTGTCAAATATGGCTTTGATGCCCATTTGATGCTGGAGGGGTTAGGGCGTTAGCAAAGGGTGATGTTCGATGATTGAAGTGTTTTTTGACGGTAAATGCGGGCTTTGCAGCAAAGAAATTGCCTATTACCGACGTATCGCCCCAAGCGGCATTTTTGCGTGGATGGACATTGCCAGCGATGCGTCGCCACTGGCCGCGCACGGGATTACCCAGGCCGCGGCGCTTCGTTATCTTCACGTCCGCGATGCAACAGGCAACTGGCATATTGGCGCGCCGGCCTTTGCGGTCATCTGGCAACAGTTACGCTATTGGCGATTATTGGCGGCATTGGTGCGCCTGCCGTTGATCAGGCACCTTGTAAAAATTCTATATAATAAATTTGCCGATTATAGATTTGCCAAGCTAGGTCATTGCCAGCTAGCCCAAAATCAAATTATGCAAAATCGGGCAAATTGAATTTCCCCTCACATAAATGAAACGCCTAGATGCCCTCAAGAATCATCAGGGTCGTGGCCGAATTTGCCAGCCTGATGGCCTTAATCGGCGCATATTCGGGGCTATCCAAAAACGCATGGGCGGCGGTGCGTGACGGGAATTTAATCAGCACGATACGGGTCGGCTCCCACAACTCAGCCTGCACGATATCCATTGCGCCGCCTCGGGTAAGGTAAATGCCGCCAAAGCTTTCGACAATTGGCCGCGCCGCTGCCTTGTAATCTTCATAGGCGACCGGATCCGTTATTTTGGTGTCGAGCAGGATATAGGCGGGGGTTTCGGCGCTCATGTCATGCTCCTATTAAATTTTACGGCTCAGAATGACGGGCATTCCAGACCATCTGCAACGCCCTCGACACTATCGGCAATAATGTCCCAGTCGCTTGTTGCCTCAAAATCAACGATCTGGTCGACCCCATATTCGGTAGGCCGGTTGATATAGGCGGTGCGCATACCTTCCTTGCGAGCCGCCGCAAGGTCGTCATTATGCGCAGCGGCCATCATGATTTCGTCGGGTTTCATGCCCAAAAGGCGAATAGCATTTTGATAGACTGCCGGATTGCGCTTAAAGGCGCGGTGCATGTCGCTGGAGAAAATGAAATCCCATGGGATACCAGCGCGTTTTGCGATTGTGGACAGCAAAACAATTGAACCGTTAGACAGGGGCGAGATCAGATATTTTGACTTGATCCGTTTCAGCCCGGGAACACTGTCCGGCCACGGGGTCAGGCGGTGCCAAGCCCGATTCAAATGGTCGCGCTCTGCGTCATCTAGCATCGGCAGGCCGAATTCAGGCAGAATTTCATCGAGACGCTCGCGGTGAATGACATCAATTGAAACAAACGGGCGCTCGCCTTTGGTAACGCGTGCCATGCCCGGCCGGTATCCTGCCCGCCATGCCCGGGCAAACCCATCGCCATCAAACCCGGTTACGCCCTTTCGTGCTGCCACTGCTTCGCCCTCGCGGGCAATCGATGAACGCCAGTCAACAATGGTGCCAAAAGTATCAAACAAAACAGCTTTAATCATGCCAAATCTCAATTATCAGGTCTTAATTATCGGGTCTTAATAATCAGGGGCGTGTTGACGTTAAGCTGTGACGATAACCTAGCTGACGATAACCTAGCTGACGACCAAGGCCCTGATCAGACGCTGCTCGCTGCAGTATCTGCCTCAAGAAAGCCACTAATAAATGACAAGCGCAACGATAAATTGCCAAGACCGAAACCGACAAAGGCAACAAGCACCCCGCCGTTTAGCACACTGCCACCGGTCAAAAGCCAGCCGACTGTGCAGCCACCGGCGATAACCCCGCCAAAGGCCATGCAGAACGCACCAAGAATATAGCGCAGCGGATGCGGCGCGTTGTTAAAGCCCTCAATCACGATACGGCCAGAAAGTTTGGCCGATAAAATCGCCCCAATTAACGTGCCACCAACAAGGCCAAGCCCAAATTTAGGGGCAAGCGCTGTTGAATAGACGAAATAGCCAAGACTATCAGCAACCGGCAGAATGAAACGCAGGCCCTCAACCGGAACCGGATCAAACTCATCAGCGCCAATTACCGCGGTAATGAAAAAACAAACCGGCACCAAAAGGCCAATAAGACCCGCCATTACGGCACGCTTTAGCGGTTGGTCAGCCCCGCCGCGCCGCGCTATCATTACAATAGCGGCCAGTAAAAACAGTACCCAGATTGCCACGAGGCTGTTGGATAGCATCGGCGAATAGTCAAATTGAACAAGGCTGGCAAGCGTGATCCTTGGTACGGCTAGAACGCCGCTGATCGCCGACCATGAAAATAGCGCCAAGAAAATCAGCGTAATGAATGCGCGAACATTACCGCGACCGGACAGGATAATGAGGCGCGAAACACAGCCACGGCTTAGCCCCATCCCGACGCCAAAGACCAGCGTTCCAAAAAACAGGCCAAACAGATTTAGTGGTGCCTGATGCTGGCGAGCACCACCGAGTGAGATCAGTTCCATTTGGGACAGGAGGCTGACCGCGATGATGGCTGATAGGGCGGCGATCGACACCTGCCATAGCTGATTGAAGGGGGCGCGATCCTTAGATGCAGATTTTATCGCGCCAAAATTGGAATTCGCCCGATTAGATGTCGCCAAAAATAACTCATCATAAGCCGAGCGCGCACAATAGTCGCTGCGCTCTGCAAGCCAGCCGAACAGGCCGCCAGCAAACAACCCTGCCGCCAGAACTACTGTTGTCACACCATAAATGTTACGCCACTCGATAATTAAGTCCATAACCCACCTCGGAACGCCATCGCATCACTGCCACCTGATAGCATTTTTTTGTCTTTTTAAAAGATACAAATCCGATAAAAAGAAATTAAATGCTCAATTGTAAATATCATTGGCAATAATTTGCAAAATTTCGGTTTTTTACAAAAAGACCGCGAGGGCGGATAACTGCCGCGTGATCTTCCCGCTTGAAATTGCGCAAGAGCCTAGCTAGGCTGTCGGTTCTGTTGGGGTGCTTCGGTGCTGTCCGTAGGGGCAGGGGCGGGGCTGAGAAGCGCGAGCTAACCCATAGAACCTGATCCAGTTAAAACTGGCGTAGGGAACGGAGACCTTTCCAGATCGGAAACCAATCCAGATCAAAATGTCTCGTCGATCCATACGTCACTTTGTTGTTTGTGGGATTTTTGATGGGCAAAACAAAATCGCAAGGCCATGTTGCAACGGCGTTAACAATTGCCGGTTCTGACAGCGGTGGCGGGGCTGGTATTCAGGCTGATTTAAAAAGTTTTTCCGCGCATGGTGTCTATGGCGCGAGTGTTATCACCGCCATCACGGCGCAAAACACGCGATTAGTCAGCGATGTTGAGGCGGTATCTCCCGCGATGATCGGCGCACAAATTGATGCTGTTCTGTCTGATATCCGCATTGATGCAATCAAAATCGGGATGTTGGCAACGCCAGCGGTGATTGAGGCGGTGGCGCGTGCATTGGCGCATTATCATGGGCCGATTGTGCTTGATCCGGTCATGGTGGCAAAATCGGGTGACGCCTTGTTACAGGATGATGCGGTATCTTGTTTGACCGAAATGCTTTTGCCTCGTGCCAGCCTGCTGACGCCAAATATTCCTGAAGCGGCGCGCCTGTTAGAGGGGCAGCATGATATGAGCCCACAAGAGCAGGGCAAGGCGTTGTTGGCACTAGGGCCAGCAGCGGTGTTGATGAAGGGCGGGCATGCCGACGGTGCGGTTTGTCACGATTATCTGATAACCAGCAACACAATCGCTATCTTTGAGGCGCCGCGGATTGCCACCGATAACACGCATGGCACCGGCTGCTCGCTATCATCGGCAATCTCTGCCGGACTGGCCAAATCGCTGCCGCTGGATGCGGCGGTTGGTGCGGCACATCGCTGGTTGCATGGCGCGATCAAAGCTGCTGACGATCTTGACATCGGTCAGGGGCATGGCCCAGTTCACCATTTTTACGAAATCTGGAGATAGCCGTTGGCAAAACCGCAAATCACGATCGTTGGTGGCGGCGTTGCCGGGCTTTGTCTCGCTGCTGAACTGGCTGAACGCGGCATGGCGTTTCGGTTGTTTGACCGCTATGGCCGTCCGGCAGAACATAGCTGCTCATGGTGGGCTGGCGGGATGCTGGCGCCATTTTGTGAGAGCGAGGCAGCTGAAGAGCCTGTGGTACGGCTTGGTCAGGAGGCTGCGGATTGGTGGCAGCGGCATAATGTTGATGTCAAACGGAACGGCTCACTGGTGCTAGCGCTTGGTCGTGATGGCGGTGAGCTTGACCGGTTTGCCCGCCGGACATCGCATTATGAATGGGTTGATGCAGATGGGGTGGCCGCATTAGAGCCAGATTTGGCCGGGCGTGCGCGGCGCGGGCTGTTTTTCTCGACCGAGGCGCATTTATCGCCGCGTGATGCATTGGCCTGTCTTGTTGGCGAGCTGGAAAGTCGCGATATCACGATTGAAACGGCGGATGGGCTGGATTTTCCGGATAATGATAATGTGGCCGGAGCGCCGTCACCGATTAGCAAGATCGACTGCCGCGGATTGTCGGCGGCGGATGCTTTGACCGATTTGCGCGGGGTTAAGGGTGAGATGCTGATGATCCGGTCAGCCGATATCCAGCTATCGCGGCCGGTTCGATTGCTGCATCCGCGAATCCCCATCTATCTGGTGCCGCGCGGTAATGGTGTATTCATGCTTGGTGCCACACAAATCGAGTCCGGTAACCGAAATGGGGCAACTGTGCGCTCGGTGCTTGAGCTATTGAGTGCCGCTTATGCGTTGCATCCGGCCTTTGGCGAGGCTGAAATTTTGGAGATCGGCGTTGATGCACGCCCCGCGTTTCCAGATAATTTACCGCGTATCAGACGGCGCGGTGACCGGCTTTATGTGAACGGATTGTTTCGACATGGTTTTTTGCTGGCACCAGCAATGGCACGAATGGCGGCCGATTATCTGTTTTCGGGTCAAACCCCAGAGGTAATGGATGAAAATTTCAATTAACGGTGTTGCAACAGAGGTAGCTGCGCGCAGCCTTGAGGCGATTTTACAGGAAAATGGCTATGGGGATTCGCGCGTGGCGACAGCGGTAAACGGAAATTTTGTTCCGGTTAGCCAACGCGCCTCATGCCAGATTGAGGCCGGTGATGCGGTGGAAATTGTCGCGCCGCGACAAGGAGGATGATATGAGCAGTTTTTATGGCGTGGAATTGCCAACCGCCTTTATGCTTGGCACCGCAAATTATCCATCACCAGCCATCCTTGATGCGGCGTTTCGTCAATCTGCGGCGTCAGTCGCTACGGTATCGGTTCGCCGCGAGGCAGCCGGTGCGCGGGCAGGTGAGGGGTTCTGGCGCCTTATTCGCGAATTGGGGGTGCAGGTTCTGCCCAATACCGCCGGCTGTCACTCGGCCAGCGAAGCGGTCACAACCGCGCAAATGGCGCGTGAATTATTTGAAACTGACTGGATAAAGCTAGAGGTCATCGGGCATAGCGACAGCCTGCAACCCGATCCATTCGGTCTGGTCGAGGCCGCAACCATCCTATGCCGCGACGGTTTTAAGGTGTTTCCCTATACCACCGAAGATTTGGTGCTTGCCGAGCGTTTGCTGGATGCGGGGTGTGAAGTTCTGATGCCGTGGGGCGCGCCAATCGGTACCGGATTGGGGCTGATCAATCCCTATGGACTGCGCAGCCTGCGCGCGCAATATCCGGACGTGCCGATGGTGATTGATGCAGGTCTCGGCCTGCCATCTCAGGCGGCACAGGCGATGGAGATGGGGTTTGATGCGGTGTTGCTGAATACCGCCGTTGCCAAGGCTGGTGATCCGGTGGCAATGGCTTGTGCCTTTGCCAAGGCCATCGAGGCTGGTCAGCTGGCAAAAACTGCCGATCCGATGGAACCGCGCGATATGGCTGCGCCATCAACCCCCTTAATTGGAAAGGCGTTTCTTCAATGAGTTTGGATCATGGCCTTGACCGGTTTTACCCTATTTTTGACCATCCTGACTGGCTGCAACGAATGTTGCCGCTTGGGGTAAAGCTGGTGCAGATGCGGATAAAGGATTTACCGGCCACCGAGGTACGGGCTTGCTTGCAGCGTGCCCAGCAATTATGTGATGCCGCTGGTGCCACAATGGTGGTGAATGATTACTGGGAAATTGCCATTGATCTTGGCTGTTCGTGGATCCATCTCGGTCAGGAAGATCTTGGCGATGCGGATATGGCGGCGATTAGGCGTGCCGGCCTTAAAATAGGTATCAGTACGCATGATGAGGAAGAACTGGAGCGTGCGCTTGCTGAACAGCCTGATTATGTTGCGCTGGGACCGGTCTATCCAACCATCCTGAAGAAAATGAAATGGGTTGAACAGGGGCTTGGCCGTGTAAGGCAATGGAAAGACCGGATCGGTGATCTGCCGTTGGTTGGCATTGGCGGAATGAACATTGACCGGGCACAAGGTGTCTATGCAGCCGGTGCGGATATTGTTTCGGTTGTGACCGACATTACCTTGAACGAAGCTCCGGAAACCCGCCTGAAAGGCTGGATAGAGGTAACCAGATGAGCAGGTATGACCGGCAAATCGGTGTTGCTGAATTTGGCAGTGATGGTCAGGCCAAACTTGCGGCGGCGCGTCTTTTGATTGTCGGTGCTGGCGGGCTAGCAAGTCCGGTATTGCAGTATCTGGCCGGAGCCGGGGTTGGTCATATCCGGCTGGTCGATCCTGATATTGTGTCGGTAACAAATATGCACCGCCAAACAATTTTTCGCTCAAGTGACCTTGGTATGGCAAAGGCGTCGGCAGCGGCCAGCCATATGGCCGGGTTAAATCCTGATTGCGAGATTACGCCGCTCACCGCTCAGGTAACGCCAGATACGATCAGTGCCTATGCAGCAGAGGTTGATCTGGTACTTGATTGTGCTGACAGCTTTGCCGTGAGCTATTGCATTTCGGATTATTGTTTGGTCAAGCGGCTGCCGTTTATTCACGCCTCGGTGGTTGGCATGGCCGGCTATGTTGGCGGTTTTTGCGAAACGGCGCCAAGTCTTCGCGCGGTTTTTCCTGATTTGCCGCAGCGTTTTGGCAGTTGTGCTGAAGATGGCGTTCTGGGGCCGGTCGTCGGTGTTATCGGTTCGTTGCAGGCACAAATGACGATCGCGGCGATTACCAGAGCGCAGCCATCGCCGCTGGGCCAGTTGGTTACATATGACGCGGTTGGAAACCGGTTTGGTGGGTTTCGGTTTGATCACGCCGAAGAACCTAAATCTGGGTTGCCCTTCATCAGCCCATCCCAAATTCAGCCGCATGATTTCGTGATTGATCTTAGGACGCCGGATGAGGCGGGGCTGGTAACGCCCGGTGCCACGCGCCTTGCACTTGATCAGATAAACACAGATTTACCGCTCACTGGCATCGCACGCGTTGTGCTTTGTTGCCGGTCTGGACAACGGGCCTGGGTGGCGGCG
>Ga0255763_1000118_pt1 | contig 80914 bp, 56 predicted proteins | sample 041ome_2_FD_179963 | JGI IMG/M metagenome (GOLD analysis project Ga0255763, IMG submission 179963) | Coastal salt marsh microbial communities from the Groves Creek Marsh, Skidaway Island, Georgia - 041406US metaG (version 2) | ecosystem: Environmental > Aquatic > Marine > Intertidal zone > Salt...
CAAAACTCATCGCGGAGTAGACGCGCCGAGACGTCATAGATACGTAGATAGATATCACACCGCACCGATAGACATGCGCGCGCACGTAGCCATAAAGATGTAAGTAGATTCATTATTTTACAAAACAAAAACGCCTAGATCGGACGCATGGACGTGTACACACATCAGGTCGCGTACATCGAAAAATCAAGACGAGTGACAATCAAACGCTGAACAAGTCTATGCTTTTTCCTTCTTCTCCTTCTTAGGCTTGGATGCAGACTTTTCCTTCTTGTCTTTCTTCTCTTTTTTACCCTTGGACGGCGTCGAGGCGTCGTCTGAAGCTTTTCTCTTCGTCCCTCCGCCGGCTTGCGGACCGAGCTCAGCCATGACTTCTTGCATCATCGCAATGTTCTTCCGCGGCGCCGTGCCCTTGTCATAGAACGCCAATCGTTCCTCAACTTGCTCCTTGAGCTTCTCGCCAAACAAAGTGGTTTGGAAGTCGCTGAAGCAGTCGATTCTGCTGGCGATGCTACACTTGTTGGCTAAGTATCTGGAAATTCTCCCCTTGTTGCGCGCGTTTGCCTTGCCGATGAAGGAGCTGTGGAAAATCAAACCGTACTTTGGAGTGTTTCCCTTGGTCTTCAACGCACGGAAGAGCGCCTTTTCGGCACCAAGAATTTGAACAGTTGACGCCGGGTACTTGGCTAAGTTGGTCAAAGAGCCGGCGTGAGAAATCAAACGCGCGGCGATGATGTCGCCGATGAGCGCGCCGAGGTTCGGCGCAACCTACGTATTTTTGGGAAACGTGATTCGTTTGGTCAGTAAACGGGTCACACAAACATTCCATGCGCCCATGATGACGCGATACACAAAACTCATCGTTTAATCAAAACCGCGCGTGTGTCAGAGTGGTGCATGAATTGTCTCAACAAGGTAATTCAGATCAGGTCTGTGATAGGTGTATCATAATCATCATGTACACGCGCGGATTGAAATGATGTTTCGTCGACGAGAAAATGAAACAAACGTAAAGGCAATCGCGTAAAAAGACGCTTGAGAATAAACCCATCGTCGTCGTCGCATCGATCGCTCGCATACGTACCACGCTCATCTTGTTGTTCAAGTAGTTGTGCAAATTCGTGCGATACTCGGCGAGGGAAATCACGCGCTTGGCGAACGCCTCGATGTTAATCATATCAACTGGAGAAATATCTTGACCCATGGACGCCTTGGCAGCCTCGATGACTTCCTTAGATTTGTCTTCGTCACCCGTGATCTCGGTCAACATCGGCAACGCATCTTCGGTCAAAGTTGCCTTGTCCTTGACGACGAGGGCGATGCGCGCGTACTGGTAGTTGTCGTTGACCACCTTGACGAGTTCGGGGAAATGCCATCCATACCATTCGCGTACACGCATGATGAACGTGTTGATATCCTTATCGAGCGTATCGATGAGCGCGATAGCTTGGATGATCATGTTATCCGAACGGTTCACGTTAAACTTCACCTTGGCGCGAGAGTACGAGTGCGCCAAACCGAGCTGCGCCTTTTCATAGTCGCCACCCTTGAAACCCTTTACAAACTTTGTAAAGTGCATGCGAATCCCGCGAATGACCTCACCGACGTGATCGTTACACACGCACGGAATCTTAGTCGTTTCCACGATGGAATTCCCAAGCTTTGGATCAGCCACGCCGAGTTGAAACTTGGCCTTTTTCGCATCCTTTAACTTTGGCAAGTTTTGCTCTAAAAAGTTTTGCAAATCCTCCGACGCCACGCCCTCGGACACCGTATTAATCTGCTCCAACGCGTTCGCCGCCGAGGTAAACGGCTTAAAACCATGAAGTTTAACAACCTTACCAAAACGCTCGGCGTTCTGCGTCGTCTCTTGCACCTTATCGATCGCCTGCCCGACGACATCCATGTCGAGCGTCTCAAACAACGCGTACCCCGACGCGGACTCGTACAACACAAACTGCGCCTACGCGTCATCATAAAACACCCACCGCGCGCGATGGCGCGATGCGTTCACTCGTCAGTCATCTCTCTCGCCCTATCGTCGCGCTAAAACCATCGCGAGATCGCCGAAAGCGACTCACGCGAACACCGCAATGCACACCCAGCAAACCTACACGCCGCCGGGCGCCATCATGGGCGTCAACCAATCAAATCCCTCGCGCATTCCGCCTCCGCGTATCGCGCGATCGACGCGTTCGCGATCGACGAACGCGATCGACGCGTTCGCGCATCGCGTCGAACGACGTACCATGCTTCCCGTTCGCGCGCGCGTCGATGTGCGGCGACGGCGGCGGAATGCGCGACGCACGATCTCGCCGCCGCCATGATTGGGCACACAGAGGTGTCACGTGTTCCCGGGGTCATGATTCGTCGATGTGTGGGTACACACACACCTATGTCCATGTATTTCTGTGTATGTACCCACTCGTGACCAATCATGACTCATGGACATCGGCGCCCACCGTGTGGGTGCGCCCGTTCGCGCTCGCGCGCCATCGCGCGACGACGGCGACAGCGATGGCGACGTCGCTCTCGCGCGCCTACGTCAGCGTCGGCACGAATCGCGCGCCGTCAGCGGTGGCGTTCGCCCCGCGCGAGGGTCGCCGCGACGCGCACGGCGTCGATGATGATGATGATGATGTGATTTTTTTCGCGGGCGGCGACGCGTGCGCGGTGTACGACGTGCGCCAGGCGCGGATCGCGCGCACGGTGCGCGGCGACGGTGCGCGGGGGACGACGACGAGCGCGCTGGGGACGACGGTCACGGCGGTGTGCGCGCTTGATGGGGGTGGGGTGGTGTTCGGGGATGCCAGAGGGTGGTGCTTTTTCGCGACGACGCGCGACGGCGGCGCGCCGACGGTGGAGGCGTCGTGTTCGCACGCGAGTGGGCCGGTGCGCGATGCGTGTGCGGTGCGCGTGGGTGTGCGTGTGCACGTGGTGTTGACGTGTGCGGATGACGGTGCGGTGAGGGTGTGGAGAGTGGAGGACGGGGGGAGAGCGGCGACGGCGAGCGGAGCCGTCGCGTTCGACGCGGCGAGCGGGCCGTTGTGCGTCGATATTGCGCGCGCACCGTCGTCGTCGTTGCATGGTGATGGTGATGCGTATAAATATATCATGGCGGTTGGGTGTGTAGACGGCCGGACGAGGATATACGTGTGCGATTTCTCCGCGTTGGCGGCGGCGAGCGCGTCGGAGGGCGTCGAGGCAACGTTTGAGACGTGCGGTACGTTGGATGGACACGCGGATTGGGTGCGTGGCGTGAAATTCTCTCCCACGCGAGGCGAAGGTGTGGTATTTTTAGCCACTGCGAGCCAAGATAAAAGTGCGCGTGTGTGGCGGATACAAACCGTCGCGCTCGACGCGGCGGATGGCGGGGAAAAGGAGTCCGTGGCGGCATTTATGCGTCTCGCGGCGCCGCCAAAACCGCCCAGTGCGTTGCTCGCCGGCCGGCGCATAAAAACATCTCTCGAAAGCTTGCTCATCGGCCACGAGGATTGGGTAATGTCCGTGGCGTGGCATCCAGATTCGTCGAAAATGGTGTTGATGACGGCGAGCATGGACCGGTCGCTCATGTTATGGTCGCCGACTGGCGTGCCTTCAACGTCCGAAGAAGCCGGAAGTGAGCTTTGGATGTCCACCGCGTCGCTTGGCGAAGCCGCGGCGGTATGTTTGGGGTATTACGGCGCATCATTTTCGCCCAAGGGTGATATGGTTTTGGCAAATTCGCACGGCGGAGCGTTGCACGTGTGGCGTCAAACCGTAAACGACGAGTGGGCGCCCGAGCCTGCGAACTCAGGGCACATGATGGAAGTCACATGCTTACAGTGGGATGCCGCCGGTCGTTGGTTGATGTCTGGTGGGCAAGATCAAACCACTCGCGTGCACGCACCCTGGAACGGCGACGCCCCAAGAGGTTGGCGGCAAGTCGCGAGACCGCAAGTGCACGGCCACGATATCGTATGCCTCGCGACGATGCGAGAAGCCGAGGCTGAAACTGGAACAATTACATACGTGAGCGGCGCTGATGAGAAGATATTGCGCGTGTTTGAAGCCCCTGGAACGTTTTTAGGGACGATTGCAAATAGTTTGGGCGACGCCGACGCAGCAGGCGCGGCGGCTTTGACGACGGCGAAAGCGCTTTCTATGGAGGCGCTCGGCGCCGAACTTCCTGCGCTTGGATTATCCAACAAAGCCCTTCGTGGAACTGATCAAGAGGATCTCCCGAGCGACGTGGCTGGGCTGCGTGCGCAAGCAGAGCAGCAAGATGGCTTTTTGATTGAAGAGTACAATTCACGCGGCGTCGAGGCGATTACGCCGCAAGCGCTTGCTACGCCGCCACTCGAGGAAGTCTTGGCTCAAGCCACACTTTGGCCTGAGGTTCGCAAGCTCTACGGGCATGGTAATGAGATTCGCGCTGTCGCTGCTCATTGTAGAGGTGATTTGATTGCGTCTGCGTCGGCGGCGCTGACATCCGCCGCCGCGAGCGTTTGGATATGGTCTCGTTCGCAGAGCTGGAAGCCACTCGGTCAGCTCGTTGGGGCTACGCTCACAGTGACCGCGCTTGAATTCACTCCTGAGAGTGCTGAGCGCGACTGCTTGCTCGCTGCGAGTCGTGACCGACACGTGTGCCTCTTTGCGCCAGCGTCCGCTTCGTCGGCGCGTGGTGAATTCAGCTCTGAAAGTTGGCGCCTCGTCACTCGCTTCAAAGCGCATGACCGCGAGATATTCGCCGCGTCATGGGCACCATGCGGCACGCTCTTCGCCACCGCTGGTCGCGATAAGAAGATAAAAATCTGGCGCTGGACTGGCGACACGTGCGCGCTAGAAATCGAGTTTCCCAAATTCGACGCGGCGCCCACCGCCGTGGCGTTCGCCCCCGTAGACTTGGGTCTTACGCTCGCCATTGGATTCGACGACGGCGCAATTAATGTTTTCACTTGTGGTCAGCACACGACGTCTGCGTGGACGCTCGCAGCACGAACGGCGCCGAATGAGCGGCACGGAGCCGCCATCCGCGACGTCAAATGGCAACCCCGCGCGCCGTACGCGTTGGCCTCGTGCGCAAACGATCACGCCGTGCACGTGTACGACTACACAGCCTAGAAGTAAACACTCCCACACACCATAGCGTAACTCATTTGTCATAGCACGATCGCACTAGGCGAAGACGTATTCAACAAGCGATGTCACCTCACTTCTCGACATGTTTCGAGCTCCCGCGTCCGCGCGCGCCGCACGCGCCTTCGCTCGCCACGCCTCCACATCCGCGCCTTCGCCCGAACCCGCGCGCACATCATCCCTCGTCATCGCCCTGCGGACTTTCGTAGCCGGCATCACGCTCGCTGCGCTAGATTCCGCCGTCGACGACGTCGTGCTCTTGTCCCACGCCAAACACTTGGCGCGAGCGCACAGCACGATTAACGACGACCAGCGCCTGAAAGACGCCCTAGGCGAGCCTTACGGCGATGACCATGCGTGGTGGAACTCATCGGTCTCACGCGCAGGCGGCGGACGCGTCGTTCGCGCGACGTATAGGCTGCAAGGTGAACGCGCGGCGTGCGACGTCTCGGTGACGCTCGCGAAGAAACGGGATGCGGCGCTTCCACGTGCACCGCGCGATGCCGACGCCGACGCCGCCGAGACGCAGTCAGCACCTTCACAACCATTTGACATGTACGCGTACGTCCCGCGATCGATCGCACACGCCGTGCAAGGCGCTGACATGTTTAGCGCGCTCGGCGTCGACTGTTCGCTTCCGGCGACTCGAGGCGGCGGTCGGGCGGGTTTAGTATCGCTCATGCGCGATGACGACGGCGCACGAGGCGACCACGCGCGTAAAACAAAGTAAACGGATGCGTTGCGTAGTATTTTTAGCAGTAGTGGGCGAGACGCACATCGCGCGAGGCGCGAGGCATTGTATTAGAACAACGTACAGTATGTATTACAACTCGACTCGGCTCGGCTCGAGCGCGCCGGCTCGATGCGCGCCGGCTCAACGCATCACGCGTCGGCGTCATCATCGATCAAATAATGCTCTGCAAACGCCGCCAAGGCATCGTACGTCACCGCGCGCTTATACTCGCCACCAAATTCACCGTTTTCTCCGTCAAAGTATTTTATCGTGGGATACGACGTCACGCCGTGCCAGTCGCAGATATCTTTCGACGCCACGCAGTTCACATCGGCGACGCGAACGAGCCTCTTCTCCGTCCAAAATTCGCGCTCGAACGACGCCCAGTGCGGCTTGGCGGCGCGACAGTGCCCGCACGTCGGCGTTCCAAACAGCACCATCGCTGGCTCATCGCTTAGTGCGATGGCATCGGTGAACTCGTCGATGGATGTCACCTCGAACGCGCGCGCGCCGCTCATAAAACTCGCACACACCGCCACCGTCGCCGTCGCACCGGCGACGATGCGCGAGCGCGAGCACATCGCGCGTCGGATGCGATGGAGCTCGGAGCTCAACCGTCAAGTTGTGCCGCAGAGCTCACCTCGCATCGTCAACGACGCGACGTCGCGCCCGACGAGCGTCGCGCGCGTCGCGCGCGCATCGCGTCGCTGCGTCGCATCGCGAGCGTTGACCGCGCGCGACGGCGTGAGGCGTGGCGACGAGACGCACGATGGATTACTCTGCAACGAGTCATCAACATCAGCAACAGCAACGCGCGGGCGTGACGGCGTCATCGCCGCTCGTGACGCCGACGACGCACGATGGCGCGCATGCGTCGTTACACGAGCACGTGGGCGTGCGTCGACGCGCGGCGGCGTCGATGTTGGCGCCTGGAGCGTCGTTCGAGGATGGTCCGCCGTTGCTCGCGGAGGCGGCGCGAGGCGACGTTCGCGCGGTGCTCTCGCGCCTCGATACCGGCGGTGACCCGTACGCAGTGCACGCGTGTGATAGCTCTGGACAGCGCGCATTGCATCACGCGTGCGCGAGAGGACACGTGGGGGTGGTTGAGGCGTTGTTGTCGCGAGGTGCCGAGTGCGAGGCGCGGGACAGACGAGGACGCGCGGCGTTACACGAAGCGAGCGCGAATGGACACGCGGCGTGCGTTCGAGCGTTACTAGATGCGTATAAAACGTACGCAGCGTATTACGGCGGCGGCGATTCGGCGATGGCGGCGCGGAAAGTGGATGTGAATGTTCGAGACGCGACGGGCGCGACGGCGCTGCACTGCGCGACGGAACGCAAAGTGATTGAAATGTTGCTTCGTGAAGGTGCGGATGGGTCGATGCGTCGCGGAGATGGATCGAACGCGTTGCATTTAGCGTGTGACCGTGGATGCGGGTGGGCGTGTGAGGCGTTGCTGGGGTGTGGAACGGATTGCGACGCGCGGGACGGCGTCGGTCGGACGGCGTTGCATCGAGCGAGAGACGCTCGATGCGTGCGCGCGTTGTGCGCGTCTGGCGCCGATGTCGATGCTGTGAGCGATGATGGATACGTTCCATTACATGTTGCAGCGATGGAGGGTAAGCCCGAGTGCGTGACTCCGTTAGTAGATGCTGGAGCGAACATACGAGCGAGGACTCGAAAGCGCGGGCAGCTCCTCCCCGGCGCCACCGCCGCCGATTTAGCCGCAAAGTTTGGCCACGACGATGTGGTTCGGCTCTTAGAAAACGCGAAACAAATATCTCGAGTGGATTTTCTGTCGATGTGTGCGATTAACCACAACGAAGAGCGGTATGTGAAGCAAATGAAGCGCGCAAGCGAAAAGAGATACGCCGTCGTCTGGGGCGCGCTTGTCGCCATCGCAGTGGTTCTCATCGGACTCTTGTGTGCGCATTTTTGGTTTGCTGGTGCGAAACACGAATTAGAAGAGTGGCGTAAACTTCGTGCGAAGAAGGAGCAAATCAAGCTCGAGAAGGCGAGGTTGAAAGAAAACGCCGCCAAGGCGGAGCTCAAGCGCAAAGCCGAAAGCGAAGCCGCGGCGCGCGCCTGGAAGGACAAAGCCACGTCGCAAATTGAACGCATTCTCCGATGCGGCGTGCAGGGCACGGTTAAAGATGGCGTGAAAAAAGGTGGCGTGCATCGCTGCGTACTTTTCGGCGCGGACGGCAAGGGTGTTTTAAGTGAAGCTGGAGCTTCGGCGTGCGCCGCGTGCGTAGATTTTTTACAAGAACTTCGCGAGCGCCTCGCCAAGGGGAGCACCGATGCCGCCATAGATGCTCAGCTCACGTCTGCGTGTGAACGCGCTCAAGGACGAACAGTAAAAGTATGTGACGCTCTGCTCGCGCAGCGAAGGGATGTGACGCGGCAAATGTCGTTCGTCGTTGAGCCGGCTAAAATTTGCGAGCGCGTCGGTAAAAAGGATCCAGAACTATGCGCGGTGAAACCACCCGTCGAGGGCGAATTATCGAGCGATGGCAAGGGAGACGCCGCGGCGCGCGATGCGTTTCGACGCCTATCGGTATTCGTGCATCCAGACAAGCATGAGAATTCCGCGCACGCCACGGAATCGTTCAAGTTGTTGAACACGGCTCGGAAATACATGGACGCCAAGGCAACGCTCAAGGCAAAGAAATCCGCCACCAGGTAGGTACGTTTACGTACATCCATACAAAGTACTTGTACAATACAATTTGCTGCTAAAATATTAATACTGTTGCTACGCATTTCTGCTTCTGCTAACGTTTGGTGGTACCCGTCGAAGTCGGTGGCGCGCGGACACCGATGGCTGGCGGCGGTTGGTTGCGCTGAGTCCACATACTTTGAACTTCGGTTTGTCCGCGTCGCTCTTTAAACTTCGCCACCTGAACCAAAGATTTTTGCGACGTTTCGAGCATTTGCACTTGCGGTTTCTTTGCCGTCGCCGTGCTCGCTGCTCCTTGTTCGACATCCTTAGCGCTTGCTTGGTTGAGGCGCGCGGCCCACGAGGCGCGCGGCTTTGTCGAGTTGCCGTGCGGCGTCTGCTGTTTGTTCTTGTAATGTCGAAGACTACCACCACTTCTACTGCCACTCTTTTTCTTTTGCTGCTGATATGCCAAGTCAGCCTCAACAAACGCCACTTCGCGTTGTATGCGCCATCGGCGGTGCATGACGTATGCCACGCTAAACGCCACGCTGCTCAAAATGATGGCGACGACAATCACCGCGACGTTCACTGAGCCGAACACGTTGGGCACCTCGCGCGGCGGCGTGGGTAATTTATCGATCATCAGCCCGTCGTCGGCGCTCACAAAGGCGTGACCGAGCACCACGCCTCCGATACCGATCGAGACGGTGGTAAAAAGCGCAATCGGATCGTCCCGCAGCGCAGCCACGGCAGCTTTTGCTCGCCTCTTTGTGTCTTCGATGGCGTTGACGTTGCTTTGGTAATCGCGCACGACGCCGTAATTCGGCACTGTCGTCGCTTGCATCGTCACGGAAATTATAGCTGCGCCCACACACGAGTCTGCGGCGTCACATGTCACCGTCACACCGCTACTTTCGTCGCCTTCTTGTAGCAACGCTCGACGAAACCGTCGCCGTCGGCGTCGAAATTGCGTGTCGGCGCTTGAGCCGACATCTACGATGTCAACAATCATCGCGCTTCGCGTAACGTTGAATGCTTTGGCGACGTCGATTTCAAGCGCGCGCGCGAACGCATCATTGTCGCTCGCGTCGAGCCCGACGTTGGGCGCAAAACCGGATAAAGATCCGCTCACTTGATGAAACGAAATGCCAAACGCAACGTCGACGTAGTATACGTCAGGATTCTCCTTGGGTACGGCTGCCGTCTTGACGTCGCACCACGACGAGCCAACCACGCTCGTCGTAACATTTGACCCGCATGGGACGCACAAGCGCGCACCACTGACATTGGCGTAGGAATCCATCGGACATTTCGCGCATTGCACGCCGCCGGTGACATGCATGTACTCCCCCGGCGAACATTTCGCGCACGCGTCGCTCAACGGCGCGGAAGCAAACCTTCCAATGGCGCACGGCGTGCATTCAAGGGCGTTCATGATGGATGAAAACGTCCCCGCGGGGCAGTGCGCGCACTGCGTGGTGTCTTTGGGTGCGATAAGCGCGGCGGTTGGTGGTGGCGGCGGCGGTGGCGCTGGCGGCGGCGTACCGTCCACGGCGGGTGGTGAAGGCGGCGGTCGCGTCCACGGCGGCGGCGATGGCGGCGGCGGTGGGCTCGGCGGCGGCGGCGGCGGTGATGGTGGTGCGTCCTGCGCCGAGTCACGCGTGATAGTGAGCGTGTAGCGTTCACTGTGCTGTCCATTGGGTGACGTAGTCGTTAACTGGATGACGTTCGTGCCGGTTTGAAGCGCGTAGTACTTCATGTAGACTTCGCTCGCGGCTAGTAATCGGCGTCGAGCTTGCGTCGACGCCACGGTGGTCAACGCTTGACGGAGCTGATAGTACACTTGTACCCCGACGACATATGAATCCACTACACCCGTGTACGTGTACACCGCTGGATCGAATGGCCGGGACAACGCGATGCCGACGGGCACCGATGGAAAGACATTTGCCGTCGCCGCGGTGGAATTGGCGACGACTGAGAGGCTTAAAATCGCCGAATCCACCACGACAGCGGGTGGTGGCGGCGACGGCGGTGGCGGTGATGCCGCTGGCGCAAGCGGCGGGGGTGCGACCCACGACGAGGGATCGCTGCGCGTTGTTCCGGGTGGACACGAACCTTGAGGGACGCCGTAAATGAACGCCGCCGCGTCAGTCATCTCGTCAAATGTCGCCGGCAACGTCACCACGCGTGCTTCGCTAATCGCCTTAATCGCTACATGCAAGCGTAAATCTGCTTGGAGTGGAATCTTGCTCCAATCAAGTTCAATTTCGGCGTATTTCGTGATGGAGTATTGCTCGGGGTGCCACGTGAGTTGCGACGTGACGTTGGTATAGTGCACGCCTGGCGTCGCGGCAAGACTCGACGTGCCGATCGCTGCGGTGTATTCGATGACAGCGGGAAGCGCGAACCGTCCACCGGCAACCATGTCAATCGGGATTTGGATTTTCTCGCGCACATCTCGGTAGAGTGGTGGGTAAAATGGCGTACGCGCGCGCACCTCAAACATGGGTGCGGCGTCCTCGTCTTTAATCGTCACGATGGCTGTTCGGTTTTCAAAACCCTCCTCAATGTCGCAGTTTTCGGCGTTGACGAGCGTCAACGTGAGAGCTTCTAGATCTGCCTCGTGTATGTCGTCGTTGACGATGTGTATGTACACGTACGCGTCGTCGGTATCGCCAGCCTCCCAATGTACCGTAAGCGGGCTCACGCTGAAATCATAGTCTCCCGAGACGCTGCTCGAGTTATCACGCGCCCTGGCGTGCTGGACTTGAACTAACGCTAAATCACCTGTCGACCCGGGCATGGGGGATGTTCCACCATACGTCACGTTTATGCCTACGCTCGCCAAACGTCTATTTTGCCCTAAAAGTTCTATCGGAACCTTGACGAGACGCGAGCTCTCTTGCGTGTGCTGGTCGTCGGCGACATGTTTCTTTACGCGCGTCACGGGCCCGTATGCGGTAATCGATACCTTCTCCGGCGCCGTCAATGAAACGGTCGGGAGTAAATACTGCTGACCGTTGAATGATACGCGCACGTCGTGCACACCAGCGGGAATGACGTCATCTGGCATCATACAAATAACCGACTGACCGTTTGACGCCACGACGGCGGGAAAAACCGCCGTTGCGGGTACTGTTTGAATCGCACTCGTTCCCATACCGATCGCACACGTGAGGTTCAGCATACCTGCGTACGTGGGATCGCTTCCACCCGGGCCGTAGAGCAAGGCATAGTCTACATTCGACGCGTACAACGTAAAGTTACTCGCGCCGAAACGCGGCACCTGCTTTGGCGTCAGCGCGTTTGGGTCTGGATTCTGATAGTACAAAAACGTCGCCGTTTCACTGCACGAATCTGGATAGACCAAGTTGATATCAATCACTTGCGACTGCGCGAGTGTTTGACACGTCACCGTGCCATCCTCCAAGTGCACCGCCGTTTGCGTCGTTAAAACGTTACCGTCTAAAATCGTGCAATTCATCTTCGACCCCTCGACGTCGTTAAACCCCTCACCGTGAAACGTCACGATCGTCCCACCGGTTGATGGCCCAGATTTCGGCTCATACGATGTCAGCTTCGTACGCCGAATCGTTTGCGTGCTCACCGGTTTCGTCGACTGTAAAACTCCCGCGCTCTCCGCCGCCGTCGCGACGACGGCAAACAGTCCCCCGTTCCCAGCCAGCGCCGTACACGAAAACACCTCATCGCTCCCGCTCGTCGACACCAGCGTCGCCGCACTTGTCGGCGCCGCCGCAACTGCCTCATCTAGCGCCGTCGCTGCGGCTATTTGCGCCACGAGCGCCGCCTCGTACGCGGCGTAGCTCGACGCGTTCTTCTCCAACGCCGCCGTCACCGCGGCGTCATCAATCCCCGCCAAGTTCGCCACGTGATACTCCGCGTTATCGTTATCATCATCAAACACAGACTTTAAATTCGTCGCTTGCACATCTGCTTGCTCGTGCGCGTGCACGACCTCGTACGAAAGCAAGCGACACGCCGCCGTCCCCGTCGGTCCGCTCGTCTGCGTCAGCGTAAACGCCGTCGCCCCGCTCGACGACGCGCACGCCAAACTCAGCGCCGTAATCTCACCCACGTACGTCACCGTCACCGCGCGCGCCATCGCGGGCGCGAGCGTCATCGCGCACGCCGCGACCGCGCGCCAAAGACGCGCGCGACGCGAACCGGCGATGCGGCGGTCGCGCCCCATCGGCGCGAAAAACTCCTAGCTCACCCTCGAACACCCGTGTGCGCTTCGCGCGAACGACGCTCGATGGTAAAGGCACTCCCGGCGCGTCGTTCGCCGGCGCGCTCGGCCGCGGGCGTGTCGCGCGCGCGTCGCGGTGTGCGCGCGCGGATGCCGCGTCGGAGCTCTTTCCCCTCCCGCGGCCCGTGTTTTTACCTCACAATGTTCGGACATACGGCGCGTATACTATGTGACTCAGCGTCATGATGCGAGTACACAAAATACTGTTTACGTATATTACACGCATAAGGAGTGTTAAACGAATTTCTTCACCGTCTTGCGGTGGCTACGCCGATGCGTCGCGTCGTCACACGCCGTCGCGGTCGCCGCGCCGCCGACGTCGACGCCGCGCGATGGCGCCGTCGTCGTCGTCGTCGTCGTCGTCGTCGTCGTCGTCGCTGCACGCGCCCGATTTCGCGTACACGCACGACGCGCGCGCCGTGCGCGCAGCCGTGCGCGCAGCCGTGCACCGCGCATCTGCCGACACCATGTCCCTGCGCACGCTCGAACGCGCGTCGGATGGCGGGTATTCGACGCGCATGGACGTGGTGACGATTGCACTCGGGGGTTTGGACGCGTCTCGCGCGCGCGATGACGGCTTGCGGGTGGTGTTGGTGCGTGATGATGCGTCGCGCGGTGAAGGCGCGCGCGCTGGACGACGCGACGAGACTGACGGAATGCGTGGTTTGACGACGTAGAATTACGGTGAACACGGGCGGGAATTGTTACCGGTGGATATTGCTATCGCGCTGCTCGAGGTGTTTGCGGATGGTGAGGATGCGGTGGTGGCGCTCGCGCGCGGAGGCGCGAATGAGGAGGCGCTTCGGAGGACGTTGCGCGCGACGACGTTTGTCGTCGTGCCGATGGAGAATGAACGAGGGCGCGCGTTAGTGGAGGATGGGGATTTGTGTGAGCGTAAAAATGGTCGAGGTGTGGATCCGAATAGGAATTGGGCGGTGAATTGGGGGGTAAAGGAGAAGGATTATGACGCGAAAGAGGAGTATCCCGGGACGGCGCCGTTTAGCGAACCAGAGAGTACGATGCTTAAATCGTTGATAGAAGAGTTTAAACCGCACGCGGTGGTCAATTGGCACAGTGGAATGTCGGCGCTGTTTACGCCGTATGATCACGTGGCGCGTATGCCCACTGGGACAGGGGCGGAGGCGATGTTGGATTTTATAAAGAAGATTGACCGAGAGCACTGTGCGAACGCGTGCGTGTTGGGATCGGGCGGTCAAGGAGTCGGCTACCTCGCGCACGGCACGGCGGCGGATTACATCTATGACGTGATGAAAGTTCCCGTGGTGTATACGTGGGAGGTATATGGTGACCTCGAGGCGCCGTATGAAGATTGCTATCGCGCGTTTAATCCAACAACCAAGGAGGCGCACGAGAAGCTCGTACGCGACTGGGTCGGGGCGCCGATTACGTTGGTTTCCATGCTACCTGGGCATCCAGATATCAACATCAACTTATCCCACGGTGGTGAAAACACCCCAGTTGTGATGAATGATGCTTCAATAGCATCTAGGCGCGCGTATCTCGCAGACGCGTCTTCGTTGGATGGCGGGTACGCGCGTATGGCGCTGACGTTTGCGTCCGTCGCTGCGTGCGCTGTGTTCTCGCTACGTCGTCGTCGCATGCGACGCGCTCAGTCCACACCTCCCGGGCCCAGCACAAAACGTGCATCGGTGGTGTAAGTTACTAGTCTCATCGTGTACCCACTGTAGTATATTCTTTAGCCGCACGACGCGATCGAGAGCGCGTGAAATGTATTAAGAGTTGTTATTCGCATAATCTGCATTCACGCATTAAAACATACTGCAATCGTTCTTATAACTAGAACGACCTCGAGACAAGGTACTCTCGATATCTAAGTTACCGACACATTCTACCACCATACACGTTTAATGTAGGATTCGCTATCAATCCTACCATTCTCTTCGACGCTAAACAACACTGGGAATCGCCAGCGTGACGTTTAGAAATCTTCGTCGAGAGAAAAGCCATGACCGTTACCACCGCCGATGGAGTTCATGACACCAGCCTTTTGGTATTCACCGACACGCTTCTCGAAGAAGTTGGTCTTGCCTTGCAAGGAGATAAGCTCCATCCAGTCGAACGGATTGGCGGTGTTGTACTCCTTGGCCAAGCCCAAAGACGCGAACAAGTGGTCGGCGACGTACTCAATGTAGTCGCTCATCATACCCGCGTTCATGCCGACGAGGGCGCACGGAAGGGAGTCGCACACAAACTCCTTTTCAATTTCAACCGCCTCCTTGACGATAGCGCGGATGGTTTCATCGCTCGGCTTGTTGTTCAACAAGCGGTACAACATGCACGCAAAGTCACGGTGCAAGCCTTCGTCGCGGGAGATGAGTTCGTTGGAGAAGGTCAAACCCGGCATCAAGCCACGCTTCTTGAGCCAGTAGATGGAGCAGAAAGAACCAGAGAAGAAGATACCCTCAATGCACGCGAACGCCAAAAGGCGCTCAGCGAAGGATTCGCTCGATTCAATCCACTTCAACGCCCAGTCAGCCTTCTTCTTCACGCACGGGATGGTGTCGATGGCGCGGAACAAGTGATCCTTTTGCACCGGATCCTTGATGTACTGGTCAATCAACAACGAGTACATTTCTGTTAAACAAGCACGAAACACACGCGTGCAATGTCAGTACGAGTTCTTCTACACGCATGAACGGGTCAAACAATTCCTTGGACTCGACGCTGGGCACAGAGCGCTCTCCTCGGCGCGCCGCGCGCGCGCGCGCATCACCAGGTGACGTCACCAAGTCGAGCACGAACGACGCATAACACGCACCAGAGTGAATGTTCTCGATGGCAATTTGGAAGCCATAGAACGCACGAGCCTGATTTCGGGGCGTGAACACGCGCAATGTCAGTCACTGTACCAATCCAGGCACCTCGTCGAGCGCGCGCGCGGTGAGCGAAAACGACGCACCTCTGGGATTTGCACCTCCTTCATGAAGCGAACACCCAAGTTTTCGAGGACAATACCGTCCGAAGCGGCAAAGAACGCCAACACATGAGATACAAAGTGCTTCTCGTCCTTCGTCAACGTCTCCCAGTGCTTCATGTCGTCAGAAAGATCAACTTCCTCGGCTGCGCGGTTTGAACAACGAGCGGTGAGTGTTTGAATTGAGACGTCATCGTTTTCGAGCACACAGCGACGATAAACACCGCGCGCGTCCGCGCCAACGCCGCAAAAAACCACGCACCAGTCCAGAAAGACGCCTCAGCCTTCTTATACATTTCCCAAATCCCGTCGTACTTGATCGGAAACATGGTAAACCTGCGTCGAAGCCGAACGCACGCGCCGCACAACGGTCAGTTTCGCGACCACGCGCCAACACATCCACATCCACACCGTCGCCGTCGACGCCGACGCATCACCATCGAATCGCGAACGCGGTGTCATAAAATATCCTTAACACCACGCGCGCACTCGAGCGCCAGTCGCGCCATCGCCTCGCCCGACCCGCCGCTTCATCGCATGGATTCAAACGCAACGTTTGAATCCCGACCCGACCCGCGCGCAGCGCATCGCATACGCGTACCTGTTGTCGTTTGCATCGAGCAATGGCTCGGGAAGTCGCTGCGGCGCCATGATATAATTTAAATGCGTGTGTCTGCGTGGAGTGCGGCGTGCGGAACGCGCGACGGCGGGACAGCGTGTGGCGACCGCGGTCGGCGCGCGCGCGTTCAAACGTTGGTGGTGTTTGAAAATGTCGGGCCCCGCACACAGAGTCGGACCCGTGGCGCGTCATCGCGAATTCGTAATGGATATCCTTGGAGTGCTATGGTTTTCAAACTCGTGATTCTTTATCGCGCTGGTGTGTACTGTGGCACCCATAGGCCTAGATATAGAGGTGATGTGATGTGTGTACACTGGTATCCCGTGGCCCGCCATCGGCAACGCCGTGGCGCGGATGCCGCGCGCGCGTCGGACGTCATTATCACACGATAACATGGGCAAGGTTCACGGTTCTTTAGCTCGCGCGGGGAAGGTACGTGAAGTATTGCATCGCGTGTGTCGTCGGTGCCGCGGTGCGCGCGTGGCGGTGGTCGCGAGATCCGCGGATGCGCGACGTGCGTGTGCGCGCGCGGTGATGATGATTTAGGGTTTCGCTCGGCGATCGTCGGTCGCGTCGCAAAGAAGCGCGCGATGCGCGCGATGCGACGCTCGATCGCGCGCCGCGCGCGATGCGCGATATGGACAATGACTGACCGGTGTGTTCGCGTTCGCGTTCGCGCTCGATAGGTTCGTGGCCAAACCCCCAAGGTTGCCAAGCAAGAAAAGAAGAAGCAACCCAAGGGTCGCGCGTTCCAGCGCATCAAGTACAACCGCCGCTTCGTCAACGTCGTCGTCGGTATCGGTAAGAAGCGCTCGCCGAACTCCAACCAAGCGTAATTCTTCGCGTTCTTTGAATTTACTTTGAAAATGATTAGACGAGGGACGACGACGGCGACGAGAGGCGGAGGGTTGATGATGAGATTTAGGGCGATGGCACTGGGAAGTGCAGGTGAACTTTTTAGTAGCGGGGCGCCGAGCGCGGTGGCGACGAGCAGCGTTCGTGGGGGCACGATGATTATTGACGGTACTATTAATCGTCGATACGTGTCATTCACGACGTCTTCGTCGCGAGCTGCGCGCGGTGGCGATGATGAGAGGTTGAGTCGTTTCGACGCGTCGAGCGACATCAAACCCGACCTCGTAAAGCGGTATCTGAGCGAGACGAATGTGTCGCGCGCCGAGGCGAATAAACGCGTGCTTGCCAATGAGCGAGCCGCGTTTGCGCGCAACGAGCACGACACTGGATCTAGCGAAGTACAAATTGCCAATTTAACGCAGCGCATCAAGTTTATGACGGAGCACTTGCGCGTTCACACCAAGGACGCGCACAGCCGTCACGGCTTGATGGCGATGCTCGAGCGACGCAAAAAACTGTTAAAGTATTTACGACGCACCGATGGCGACAAGTACGCGGATACCATTTTACGATTAGGCTTGAAGGATCGATCTTTTGTCGACGACAAGTACGCGCAGTGAACACCAATAGTTTATATTGTAATCTCCACGCGCACTCGTCTTCACAGCGCCGCACCAGTCGAAAAAAACCGTTTGACGTTCTCACGCCGTCCTCACACCGAGTCGCATCGCATGTACGCCTTTACGACGCGCGCCGCGCGATTCGTGGCGTCAAAAACACCTAGCACCGCGTCTTCGCGCGCCGTCTCGCCCACCCGCGCGCCCGTGCGACGCGTACACGACGCCAAACGCGCCGCGCGCGCGCGCATCCACGGCGCCGCGGGCGCATCGCTCGAGAGCGCCGACGACGCATGGATCGTGGTCGGATGCGACTCAGACGCGCACGGCGCGCTGTGCGTTATTCGTGGTCCGCGCAGGGGCGTGGTGTCGTCGGTGAAAGTGATCGATAACCCGGTGAGCACGGTGATGATTAATGGCAAGCCGCGCGTGCGGTTGGACCCGGACGCGATGCGCGAAAGCGCGGCGGCGTTGGGCGTACCTAAACGCACGCGCGTGTACCTCGAGGAGGGAGGGGTTGAGTTTGGTTTTAGTGCACAGACTGCGTTCGTACAGGGGTATAATTTTGGGCTGTGGCGAGGCATTTTAGCGGCGCAAGAGTTTGACGTGGCGGTGGTGAAGCCGCAGGCGTGGAAGGCGGCGCTCGGGTTGAAATTTAAAGGGAGCACGAAGGATGATTCGATTGCGATGGCGAAGATGTTGTTTCCAGAAATAGTTCATGAGTTGTCAAGGAAGCGTGACCATGGACGCGCGGAATCTTTGTTGATTGCGGCGTATGGACACGTGGCGAATGGCGCGGCGGCGGCAGAGGATGACGACGCGCTGTGCGCGCGCGTTCGCGACGTCTTAGCCGACCGTGGGTTAGTACGCGAAGAGGGCGCGCCGTTACCGTACTTTGGACCATATTTTGGTATGACTGGGGAAGAGTTGAAGAAGGAACTCAAGGCGCGCGCGTTGAAAGTGTCCGGGACAAAGTCTGAGTTGATTCTACGGTTGGAGGACGACGACGCCGCGCGAATGAGCCGCCAAGCGAAGTCCGCCACCGCGTGAGCGAGCGAGCGAGAGAACCCACAAACGTTGACTCAAGAAATGTTGTACACTACTATATTGCAATGCTACTAGTATTACCCACACGCGCGGTGCGCGTCCTTTTCAAGACTTTGTATCTGCGTCGCCTCGCGCCTCGCGGAGCGCCTCCTCGAGAAAAAATATCTTCTTCTCCTGCTCGCGCGCCTTTCTCGCCACGACTATCAACGGCACGAATATGAATAGCGACGCCACGATCGACGGCGCGGCGATTGGCGTGTAATGCGTCCCGAACGTCACGCAAATGTTCCCCCACTGCGCGCAAGATGTCAACACATCCTCTCGCGTGAGCAGTTCTTCGAGCGCTTCCGTCGCCACCGCGCGCGGTGGCGCGCGCGCAACGCCGCAGCAACGTCGCCGACTTCCATTGTGTCGAATACCATTCGCGCCGATCGTCGCGCGCGCGCACGTGACGGACGGCATGTGTCAAAGTGACGTCAAAGCGCGACGTTCCGCGGAAGTCACGGAACCATGAACGTGAACGCGTGGTGCATGGGCGCGCGCCGTCGAGGCGCAGTCGGTGGCGCACACGACGAGCACAACCCATCGTCGTTGACGTCGTCGAGCGCGCATAACGCGTCGTCGACGGCGACGTCGCCTAAAGATGGGCATCAGCAACATCAACACCAAGACCTGTTGCACGCAAGGATCGATCGCGAAATGGCCCTCCGCAGGGGAACGCGACGGGCGAGAGTGTGTTTAGTGGTCACGTGTATAATATTATTCACGCTCGCGATGACGCGGCCGATATATGGACCATATATCGACGTGTTTGGGCCGCGAGAGGAGCAGGCGTTGAACGCCACGCTCGCCGCCGCGGGACCGTCGGAAACCGCCAAGCTCGCCGCCGCCAAGGCGTTTGAAGAACGATTGAGACGAAAAGCGTCGCGTAAGAGTATCGCCGATAAGAAGCGCCAGCAGAGTAAGGTGTTGAAGAGGAAGATCATCGGCTAAAAGGTAGACAGAGACAAAGATGACGAGACAGATAGAGAGAGATTCACATAGCAAGAGCATTTTTTATTGTATTATCAGAGCAAGTATAGCGCAAGTGCGTCCGCGTCTACGCGCATCATCATCGTCCTTTATCGCGCACGCGCAGTGGTAAAGATTAAAGTTAATTACATTGGAGCTACTGTCGTCTCGAGGCGTCTCAAGCCGTGTTTGCCATCACCGCCTTGGCCGCGCAGTCGTCGATGCACTTGTACATGTCGAAATATTGACCCTGTATTCGCAAACAATCAAGCACAACGAAACGATCGGTTAGTCATTCATGATCTCAACGCCTCCGTGGTCGTTATTCTAGTCGACAGGCGCGTGCGAACGAATCAACGAACGCGCGCGCAACGTATACTCACCGTGCAGTGCGCCTCGCCAGTCTCATCCCCAGCAATTCTCTCCACGCACGCTTCGTAAAGTTCCAAAAACTTCTGGCACTTTGGCTTACACTTCTCCTCCTCGATCGGCTTGTGATCCACCGGCTCGTCGTCTTCCAATTGCAAGCCCGCCCTGAACGTGTACGAATTCACGCGAGGTCAGTCATCGTCTTTCGTCAACACACTTGAAACAATCGTCGTCGCAGTCGCCACGGTCGCGCGGCGTCCACGCGCGCGATGCATCGCACGCCACGCCTCGCGCGCGTTCCGCGCGATCGCGCGCGCCTTCACCGTCGTCATACGTACATCGTTTGCGTCGCTCGCGTCGCGCTCTGTCGATAGAAAACGATCGCGCGCATCCACCATGCGCCATTCGTCGTCGTGCGACGCAATCGAGCGCACGCTCACGCACAGTGCACGCGCGAGATAAAACGTTCGAGCGATTCACCTCGCGTCTCGCGCCGTCGCCGTTGTTCGTCGCCGCCGTTTCGCGTCGCGTAGCGTAGTCGCGCGAGGTCCGTTGCGATGACGGAAGTGGTCACGCGCGGCGTGGCGGGGCTCAAGTCCGTCGCGGACTTGCCCGTGATTCAGGTACGTCGAACGCAGAACGTCGTCGTGCGAGCGTTCACGCGGTTGAGTGCGCGTGATGGGCGTCGCGCGGCGCGTCGTCGGGCGCGATCGCTCCACGCGCGGGTGCGATGAACCCTAAGACACTATGAGAGACTCGACTGACTGACGACGACGCATCGCGTGTTCCGCATAGGATGGTCCGCCGCCTGGTGGATACTCTTCCGTGCGTTACGGTCGGCGCATTCCGAGCACCGGCCCCACGGGCGCGGCGCTGCTCGCGGTGTACGCCGGGATGTTTACGTATGGTTTTTATCAAATTGGACAAGGCAACAAGGCGCGACGGGCGACAAAAGAGGAAAAGATCACCGCTCGGTCAGTGATCGTGCCGTTTTTACAAGCAGATGAGGATCGTCGGTATGTGAAGGCGTGGCGAGAGAAAGTGGCGAATGAGGCGGCGATTATGTCCAACGTCGCGGGGTGGGACGCCGAGTCCAAGCGTAAAAGCGCCTCGGGTAGCTGGTTTCCCCCAGGGGCGACCACGCGTCCGAAGATGCTCTAGTCCAATTTTAGTCTTTCGACGTTCGCGTAACGTCGGCATGTATTAGCACAACACCAATGTATTTCACAACTCGCTGAAATGATTCTCGAGTCGCTCGAAACCAAAAAACGTCGTCACCAGTCGCGTCACTTCGCGACGCGCGGACGACCGATTATTCGTCGTACCGCGCGTCATGCGTCGTCGCGCTGGCGTCGGTGGTATCGCACATAACGATGCGCTCACGGCGAAGATGCGCGCGCTCGGCGCGGAGCGTCAACTTGAGCTCCGTGAAGACGCCGCGCGACAGTTGGCCAAGTTTTCCAGCGCGCTCGAAACTTTTGCGCAATCGCACCGCTCGGCGATCAAGGCGGACCCAGAGTTTCGTGCGGCGTTCCATGCGATGTGCGCGACGACGGGCGTAGACCCTTTGGCGTCGCGTAAGAGCGCCTGGGGGCAGATTTTGGGGTTGTCCGAGTGGTACGCCGAACTCGCGGTGAGCGTCGCGGACCGTTGTCTCGCGTCCCGCGCGCACGACGGCGGGGTATGCGCGCTCGATTCGCTCGTCGAACGCGTCAACGCATCGAGGGGGCGCGCGGCGGGAGTAGTAAGCGCAGACGACGTCGAACGCGCGATTGAGGCGTTGAGCTCGCTCGGAGGCGGTTGGCGCGTCGAAACGACGACGTCGTCGTCGTCGTCGTCGTCGTCTAAAGGCACGAAGATTGTCCGAAGCGTGCCCATAGAACTTAGCGACGACGTCAATACAACTCTCTCTCGCGCGCGCGACGCCGAGCGCGGATGCCTCAACGCGTCCTCGCTCGCGAGCGCCGAACGCTGGACGTTGAACCGAGCGGCGGACGCGCTGACCGCCGCCGTCAAGCTCGGCGTCGCCCTCATCGATGACCAAGCACGCGACATTGGCGAACGCGTGTATTGGTTCCCAGCGTTCGCCGACATCGACTTGGCGTCCTAATCACGCGTAGCTCGCGCGTAGCTCGCGCGTAGCTCGCGCGCCTAGCCCAAACGCCCGCGCCTCGCCGCGAATAGACGAATAGACGAATAGATCACCCATATAGCGCCCAGTCACCGCATCATAGATACACACGCACACGCACGCTACGCCGCGTCCACGTGCGCGCCGCGTCTTCCACGGTGGCCTCGAATCATCAGAAGCTTTTCGAAGCCCACCCATCATATATGGGTAAACAGTATTGAGAACAGTGGGGTGTCGTTTTGGTTCCCCAAAGCCCCACGGCACCACGCGCCGCCGCCGCCGCGTCACTTTCCGCCGCGCGCCCGTCCGCGCGCCTCGTCGCCATGTCCACCACCGCGCGCACGATCCTTCACATCTCCTCGAGCGCGCGCTCGAGCGGCAGCGCGTCGCGCGCGCTGTCCCAAGCGCTCGTCGACCGCGTCAAGGCGCACGCGCCCGAACGCGTCGTCGTGCGCGACCGCGATGTCGGCGGCGAGCGCGCGCCGTCGCACGTCACCGAGGCGTGGATCGGCGCCTCGTTCACGCCCGAGGAGAATCGCACCGCGGCGCAGCGCGAGGCGCTCAAGGAGAGCGATGGGTTGATCGATGAGCTGAAGGGGAGCGATGTGTTGGTGATCGGAGCCGCCATGTGTGCGTAGTCGTTTTGCGTCGCGTTCGATCGCGCGAGAGGGGTGACGTGTGTGATACGCATCGATGCGTCGCGACGGCGTACTGACGGCGTACTGACGGCGTACTGACGACGTACTATGTGACGCGTGTAGACAACTTTTCGGTGACGGCGACGCTGAAGGCGTATTTTGACCAAGTGGCGCGCGCGGGCGTGACGTTCAAGTACAACGACCAGGGCGTTCCGGAAGGGCTTTTGACGAATAAGAAGGCGTATGTTGTGGTGTCCAGTGGTGGCGTGCCCATGAACGCGCCTGGGATGGATTTTCTGACGCCGCACGTGAAGACGTTTCTCGGTTTGCTCGGCATCTCCGACGTCACGTTCATCGACGCTACTGGGCAAATGAAGCGCGAGGACGCCAACGAGAGCGCCACGGCGGCGATTAACGCCATCGATATCGATGCCATGCTCGCATAAGAGGCTATCGCCCCGTGCGTAGAGGCTCTCGCTCAGAAGCGCAGAGGCGAGGAAACGAACGCTTTATTCATCAACATCTTCACATTTTCTACTCACATTTTCTACAATTCCAGCCGCCGTCCCACATGCGTCGACGCACCATCCCACCTCTATGTTCACCGCCTCGACGCAATCACAAAAACTGTTCGACGAGCGCTATCAAATCCTCAACCTCATCCGCGCTCAACCTCGACGCGCACCGCTCGACGACGGCGTGCACCACCGCCGCGCTCCTCGGCTTAATATTAATCACCTGCAACACCTCCGCTGGCATCAGCGCGATGGGTTCGATCGCTTCGATAAACTTTGCCACGTTCGCCCGGTCCTGCTCGCCCGCGCACGATCGTCGAAGCGCGTCGTAGCACTGCATTTCCGTCGGGAATGGGTCGTGCGGCTGCGGGTACGTCGGCGCGCACCCGGGCTCCGCCGTGCGCTCGCGCAGCAAGTCCAGGGTTTCGTAGTTTGTGAGCAACCCGTCGCATTGGGAGAGCACGCGCATCGTTCGCGGCGGCGGTTCGCGGCGGCGCGCGCGCGCGGCGTGTAGTGCGGCGGCGGCGGTGCAGCGCGACACAAAACACATGATGACGGCTGAAGCACTTGGTCGTGTCTTTACACGCCGACGCGCGTCGCATACGCGCGCATATGCGTGGCGGCGGTGGCGACGCGAACGTTTTGAACGGTGCGTGGTGATTCGTTGGCGACGACGAGGGCGTGCGCGTCGTTGGTTGGTTGATTCATTCGTTTGTTCATTCATTTTCAGGCTGCTGGTAAAGTTGTTGACGAAAGATTGACGATGACGGGCGATGACGACGGGGCGCTGCGTGCGGAGTTCTCGCGGTGGACCGACGCACAGATGGTTGATTTCATCGCCGCGCGCGAAGACGCCGATGAGGCGATGGAGGCGGCGAGAGTCGGGCGCGAAGGATTGCTTCGCGCGTGCGTGGCTTTGGAATCAAAGAATCAAACGCACTGCGACGCCGTGGCTGATGACGGCGACGATGACGACGTCGATCCTCTCGATGCGTTTATGGCGTCCTTAGCGCCTGACGAGCCTTCGTCGCGTGCGCCGAGACGCGCTGAGGCGGATGAAGACGACGACGGTTTTGCGCTCACGCTCGAGCGCGCGACGGCGGCGCCCGAGGCTCGAAAACGACGCGATGACGTCGATGACGAGGGTATCGCCGCGTCTGCGGGTGGGTATGAAGATGAGTACGACGATACACGCCGGCGACAGGCACCGAGTGAGCTCCCGCCGCCTTTGATGTCGACGTCGTACGAGCCGTTTGAGCGCGTCGCGTACGCTCCGCCAAAGGAGCTCGCGGATTTGGCGCCTGAAGACGTTAAAAGGCGTCGCGAGGCGCTCGATATTCGAGTTAATGGCTGCGAATTGATTGCACCAATCGAGCGGTTCGGTCAGGGTGGATTTGACGTCGACACATTAAAGGCGTTGAAGCGGTGTGGATTTGAAAAACCGACGCCGATTCAAGCGCAAGGCGTGCCCACGACGCTCGCCGGATGTAATGTGTTGGCCATGGCGAAGACTGGGAGTGGTAAAACCTTGACATTTATTCTCCCAGCCTTGTCGCACGTTGCTCGCCAGCGCGCGTTGAGCAAGCACGAAGGGCCCATCGCACTCGTGCTCGCGCCGACACGAGAGCTCGCGCGGCAAATTTCAAGCGAAGCGAACAAGATTTGTAAGCATTTGCGCCCACGGTGTTGCGCGATTTATGGTGGCGTAAGTAAGACGGAGCAGTTCAAGGCACTTCGCGGTGGCGCTGAGATTGTCGTCGCCACACCTGGGCGTTTAATAGATGTCTTGACGATGAAGAATTGTACAAATTTGAGTCGCGTGACGTACGTGGCGTTAGATGAGGCGGATAGAATGCTCGACATGGGATTTGAGAAAGCCGTGCGTTCGATTTGTCGAGCTATTCGTCCAGACCGGCAATGCGTGTTGTTTAGTGCGACGATGCCACCGAGCGTGAAGAGGCTGTGTCGTGATTTACTAGGGGATACGTTTGTGACTATTTGCGTCGGCGACATCGGCGCGGCGAATGCAGACGTGCAACAAGTCGCCCGCGTCTTCGTCGACGACGCCACTCGCGCGCAATGGTTTTTCTCGACGCTCCCACAGTTCATCGATGCTGGTCAGGTGCTGGTATTCGTGACGCATAAAAACTCTGTCGATGAATTGGTGCACGATTTAACGACGAGAGGCGTCCGCGCTGTGGGCTTGCACGGAGATTTAGAGCAGCACGACCGTCACGCGGCGATGAAGGCGTTTAAATCTGAAAGCGTGCATGTGCTCGTGGCCACGGACGTCGCCGCGCGCGGATTGGACGTAAATTCCATCAAAACCGTGATCAATTACCACGCTGCGCGTGATATTGACACGCACGTCCATCGCATCGGGCGCACTGGTCGAGCCGGGGCGTTGGATGGATGCGCGTACACGTTGCTCACGGCGACGGATTCGATGCGATTCGCGCAGCAATTAGCCGCTAATTTCGAAGCCGCAGGTCAAAGCGTACCTGAAGATCTCAAGGCACTAGCTCGTGGTGGTTATAAACGGTCGCGCGATGAGTTCCAGCGCAACGAAGGGCGCCGCGCGCCGTTTGGCGGTCGAGGCCGAGGCCGAGGCGGGCTAGGATTTTCAGGCGCCGCTTCGCCATCTTCGTTTGGCGGTCGAGCTCCGCCGCCGCCCCGTCGAGAGTCGAATTCGAATTATAGTGCCGTGCCACCGCCATCGTTGACGACAGTGACCCGCGTCCCGCCTCCGCCTTCGCAACCGGAGGTTGATGACATGCTGGCGCGCGCGCGCGCGAAGGCGGAGGCCCTCGCCGCGACGTTGCAAAAGCCCGCAGCGTCCACGTCAGATGCTACAACGGCTGCAATCGCCGCCGCGCAGGCCATAGCCGCACGATTACTCGGGCGAAACGACGAGAAATGTAATGATAACTAGGAGACTAGAATTTACAACGCAGCCGCGACTAGTGTTTACGATGTTTGTCTTCGCGCGCCTTCTTTTCTTTTACGTGCGCGTCGACGCTTCTAAATTCAATATCTTTCACCGTCGGCTCGATGCGCGTTTTCGGCTCGGTGCCGCGAAAGAAATTATACTTTGGATTGTGCGAACTCATCTCTCGCACGACGGCGCCCGTGTGCACGTTTTGTGACGTATCGGTCCGCGAGTACTTTCTAAACAAGTCTGCAAACAATCGGGCTCGCCGACCATCAGTGGAGTCTTGCGCGCCTCGCGTCGCCTCCAGATTCGCCTGCACGCGCTTGGCGATGCTTTGATCGGATTCGAGCCGCAACGAAATGATTTCCTTCAATATGAACTCTTGGTCTTTTTCGACGTCACAAATTTCAGCGCCAGCCACGGGGACGTAGTGCGACACTCCGTCGTCTTCGTACGTATCCTCGGCATCAATAACATTGCGAGAGGTGCCGGCGATGGCGTCGTCGTCTTCTTCCTCGCCATCGTAAAAATCAGCCAAATCGTCCTCGTCGGCGACGGCGTCTGTTAACTCATCAAACGTCCCGACGCCGTCGTCGTTATCATCGTACTCATCATCGCTCGCCGCCCCGAGCCAGCCATCAATGGCAACGCTCCGCATGCGTGTCAACACATCATCATCACCGCGCATCGACGCTTCGTCATCGAGAGCTCTATACCTCTTTTTCAACGCTCGCGTCGCTCGCGCAATCGCCGCGTCGCACCGCCTCCCAATAAACCTCGCAAACAACCCATCGCCGTGCAACACCTCGTGCGCCTCATCCTCTGCGATCGACCCCGCGGTGCACAACACACCGTCCCGATGCAACGCGCGCATGTGCGCCGCGATACCATTCTCTAAAGCCACGCGCGCGGCTTCGGTTGGCGGGCGCAACGCCGGTGAGCGACTCAAAAACCGCGTAATCTCCGCCAACGTGATGACATCTGCGCGCGTATCGAGCGCCGAGCCGCGCACGATGGCGCCATAAACCTTTCCGAGGCGCATGCGCGCCTCCCGGCGGTCTCGTGCGCGCGACGACGGCGACAACGCCGTGGAAATGCATGCGAAGCACGCATCAACGAATGTGATTCGTTCCGCGAACGCCGACGCGCTCGCGCTCGCGTCGGCGTCGATGCGCTCCAAGGCGATGCTCTTCATGATGTCGTCATACGCGTCGCCGTCGTCGGAGTCGGAATCGGAAGACGTCGACGGCGCGGGTCGGAGGACGTCATCGGCGGTGCGAATCGACATTGCGCGGCGCACACTGACGCCCACGACCGCGCCGACGTCGACCGCAACGCCACACGCGCGCGAATCGAACGCCGCGGATAATTTATTTCCATCGCGTTCGCGCGCCGACGCGCGAATCGCACGCGAGACGGCGCGCGAGGCGGCGCGAACGAGATGGGTGACGTCGATGCGCGCGCGGTGCAACGACGCCGTTGGGGCGTCGCGGATGCCATCGATGGCGCGCGTGCGAGCGCGAAGGACGATGGTGACGTCGTCGTAGACGCGAGGCACGCCGCGGTGGAGGACCCAGGGGAGGTGGAGCGCGGATTTTCGTCGCTGTGGAGTTCGAGCTCTTGGTTTGGTTCGGGCGGCGCGTTCGCGGCAGCTCCCGCGGAAATCGCATCCGTGTCTTATGACCAGGGCGTTGATGGCGCGAAAGGCGCGAGTGATGGAGGTCAAAAGTTGCGCGCGATTGGTGGGGCGAGTTGTCAGAATCGATTCATCGTGAATCGCGGAGCGAGGGATCCGTTCGCGCCGGCGAGCGCGGCGGCGACGCCAGACCACGTGGATAAAGCGAGCGTGGATGCGGCGCGTCGCGACGAGGCTGATGCGTGGAAAGTGACGCGATGGAATACGAGTTTGGTTCCTGGGGCGTGCGATGAAACGCCTGTGCGAAAGGCGGGAGAGCGATCGTATCGATCGTTTGAACGAGGCGAGGCGAGACGGATGACGGAGGAGCGAGGCGTGAAATTTGAGTTTGATTTCGACGCCAAGCGGTGGTGGATCATACGTGATGGCGAAAGCAAAGAGTTATCGTATACACCTTCGGCGGCGATACAAGCACCGACGACGGGGACTACGGAGACAGCGATCGATGTCAACGCGTTGAGCGACGACGTCGCCGATGTGGACATGGATGCGAGCGACGCGTCTACGGATGGGGAAGTCGACGACGAAGGTCGGGAGATGCGCGAAAAAGCTCGAGAAGAGCGTTTACGACGATACCAACCGTCGTACGACGCATCATCGGCGCGCGTTGTCGTGCGCGAGCGCGAGCGTCGCGATCGATACGCCGAAGAGCCCGAGTATAAGCACGAGACAACCGCAAAGACAAAGTTGACATCGATGACGCCCGCGACGAAGCGCGCGGACACCACGGTGCGTGCGGCGTCGTTCGATCCAGGTTTACCTGCCATCGACGCGTACTGGGTTCCGTTTACGTGCTCAAACGGATTAACGGCGTGGATTGAACTCGCCAACGACGTCGACGCGTCCTCGGCGCTGACTCTGTGGGTCAACGGCGACGCCCCGTGGCCTGTTATTCGTCGCCTCGATCTCGGCCGGGATCGACGCGGGATCCCTCAAAATGCCCCAGGCCCGGAAATCGATGCCGAACTTCGCGCCCTGGTCGAGTCGGAGCTTCGCGCGCGAGCCGCTGAAGCGGAGACGGTTCGCGCGTCGCGCGCTCCGCCGACGGGACCTCGCGCTCGCACCGTCAACGCAGACGGTGACGAGGCGAACGAAGCGCAGACAAACGTCGTGAATGCCCTGCTTCGAGCCGCGACAGCCGACAACGACGATGGCGGCGCAGAAAACGTCACGGCGAATGGAAAAATCAAAGTCCTCCAATCCAAGCTCGAGGCGTCCATTCGCGAAAAGTTTTCCCTCCGAGCCGAAATCGATCGCCTGCGCGCCGTCATCGCCGACGCAGGCTTGAACGCCGACGCCATCGCTTAGTCGACTATTAATATCGCTTTGTAGTAGTACACACGCACACGGGTCAAAAGAAAGCTCCACAACCGCGACCGAGAAGATAAACAGTCACCAGTCCTCGACGCATGCGTTTCGCGCTTCTCCGTTCGTCGACGCACATTACCACACGAAGAATCGCACTCGCACTCACACTCACCGCTCCACGGCTCGCGTCAACCATGGCGTGGCGCTCGCACGGTACCGATAACGCCTCGCTCGTCACCGCATTGACGCGTAATGGCATTCTCAAGCATCGAGAATGCATCGACGCCATGCGTCGCGTCGACCGTGGCAACTACGTTCCGCGCGAATATGCCACGTACGAGGCATATGAGGATCATCCGCTGCCGATTGGGTATAACGCGACGATTTCGGCGCCGCACATGCACGCGTACGCGCTGGAGTGGGCTCGCGAGCTGTGTTCGCCGGGCGCGAAAGTGCTCGACGTCGGTAGCGGCACGGGATATCTCAGCGCGTGTTTCGCGACCATGGTGCTCGGAGACGACGCGGAGAGCGAAAGCGCGGGACTTGTCGTCGGCGTGGAGCATATAGATGAGCTGAGCAAAAGCGCGGTTGAGAATGTCAAGCGGGACGGGAAGGCGTGGATGCTTAACCGCGGAGGACTGGCTCTCGTGACGGGCGACGGGCGTTTGGGCTGGGAGGCGTCGGCGCCGTACGATGTGATTCACGTTGGTGCGTCGACGCCATCGGTGCCACGAGCGTTGATCGAGCAGTTGAAGCCGGGCGGGCGGTTGGTGATACCGGTGGGAGACTCGAGCGGGCAAGCGATGCGCATCATCGACAAGGCTGCAGATGGATCGTTGAGCGAGCGTACGGCGATGGGTGTGATTTACGTTCCTCTCACCGCGCGCGAGGCGCAGCTCGGACGGTTCTAGATGCGCATCACGCGAAACGGTTCAAGAATTTTGTGCGACAAACATTTCAACGACGTGTACTTTTACTTTTTTTAGCGACGTGTAAAACAATTTGTACGTGTACGTGTACCACAGGTACTACTGATACTGAAAATGATGATGAATAATACAATGCAATTCGAGCTACTACCGATGTCAAGCGCGTCTACTTGGTCGCCATCGACGTCTTGGTTGCGTAAAATAACTCGGCGAGGGAAATCCACCTGTATGAACACTTGTCCATGATGCCGTTGAGTGCGTCATGCGCCCGATTCACGGCTGTTTCTAAAGCACTACCTGCGATTTTCATGTGTTTTTCGTTACGCGTTGTTTTGTCCTTTTCACTGCGAAGAGCATCTTCCGTAGAGAGCAAGCGCTTGTAGTACAAGAGTTGGTTGTACAAGTCTTCTTCACGAATCGTCTTTTGCATTCTGCCCTTGGACAATGGATCGGCATTCAACGTGCCAGTGAGGTTATCGTCACTATGGTGCACGCGCAACGCGATGTTTCGCGTCGTACTTCCATCGACGTCGTCGTCAGAGCGCAAAGGCGCGGCGTAATACTCCTTGATGTGCTCGCGCACAGCAAGTCGCACTTGATTGGCAAACGACGCAGAGCTCACCGACGGCACGATAACCTTGCCTGATGTTTGCGAGTTCATCTGCGCGTTTTCCTTGTCATCTGCGCCAGGCGTGGGTGGCGCCAACGCGGCGTTCGCGGCTACCTTGCCGTCGAGCACTTGGCGAATACCACAAAATTGGAACATCGAACCATCTTGCGCGTGCAACTCCAATGGTTTGCAATGCTTGAATCTTTCTTCGTCTTCAAGCGCGAAAGAACCACCAGAGTAACCGTCGTCAAACTCGTCATCAGCCGCGCGAAGCTGCGCTCTGAACTTGTTCGAGTCCAGCCCGAGACACTCAGCCATCTTTGCCCCATCCGTTTCTTCAATCGGCGTACACAAACGGCTAATAACTGGATGCACTTGCTGAGACAAGTAGTAATGCAAATCAACCTTCAAACCGCGTTCAATGACTTCCTCAGGGTGAAACGCGCGCTCGGCGAGACCCTTGCCGCCAGAAGATCCAGCCTTACCGTTGGCGATGTCTTCCAATGACATGTCGCTTTCGAGCGCGATGATGTACGGCACAGTTTCACCAGCCTTGACGCCGTCTTGCTTACCCGCCTCCAAGCGACGCTTGGCAACCATGACGTGCGCTTGGTGTTTGGCATCAGGGTATTCGTCCACAGACTTTGTGAGCTGCTTGGTGATGACATACTTCTCGATGTTGATTTGGTTGGCAACCATGTCGGCGCGCACCTTGCGCAATTCGTCGTGGATAGTGTTGACGCGGTCCTCAATGTCTTCACCGCACTCGAGAAGCTCTTTGAGGCATTCGGTACCGAGTTCTTTCACGAGAGGACACCAATCACGACGAACGATATCTAAACCCTTCATTTCGAGCTTCGTTGTCTTCGTGTTGTTTGGTCCCGGAACAACCTTCAACGCGGCGTACTTTTTCTTCTTCAAGAGCAACATGGCCTTGAACACGTAATCTTCTTCAAGAACCAACTTGCGGTATTCCATGTTCACGAAACGAATCAACTTATTCCCAAGCACACGAGCTTGCACGAAATCGTGTGACTTGGTGTTCACCATGATGGAATCAGTATCGCCATAAATGACGTCCAATTCGCACTTTGTCCTGGCTAAATCAACAGTACGCTGCAGAATGTTACGACCTTGAGACGTAATCAACGCCGCAATCGGCTCGGCAAAGAATCGAGATGCGTTAAAACCCAAGCAGCCATACATAGAGTTCGCGGTGAGTTTGAGCGCCAATTGTCGGAGATCGTACTGCTTCTTCCGTCCAGGGTCGGATTCGCGGCCCATCAAGCCCTTCACCTCCTTGCGGCTGTCGACAATTTTCTTAATCACTGACGGTAACACCGCAAAGTCCCTGTCATCAGCGACGGATTGCGGCAATTCAACTGTCGATTCTTCACCCTCGTTGAAATGTCTGTTCACCGTGGTGTAGCAGATGTTGTACTCTTGAATAATCGACGGGTACAGCGACTGGTAATCAAGCACCAACACAAATGTGTCATACAAGCCCTTCTTTGGCTCGAGCACCAAACCACCGGCGTAGGACGGGCCCTTCTTACCACCGTCATCATCGTCGATACCACTTGCCGACGCGACTCGCCGACGCTCTTTGGAGCTCAATCGATCCGGAACAATATATTTGCGGCTGTGGAATTCATGAAGCAACAGGTACTCGACGCGTTGCGCCCGAGTGTGGCCGAGAGTTTTGCTCCACATGTTACCCGCAATGTTAGATAGTTGCTTGGTGAGCGGAATGACCTCCATTTTGAACATCAGGTGCAAGCTCAGCTTGGCGTCTTGCTCGGTGCACTTGATGAGGTGCATCAGCGCATGCGCGTCTTGGTAGTGGTTTGGAATTTCTGTGCTCGCCACTTCAAGACGACGCACGCCGAGTTGCGTCTCAGAAAGCGAGCTGAGCGTGTATGAAACCTCTTTGTTCAAAATATCCTTGGCACTGAGGTAGGTATCAGCTAACAATCGACCGGCGACGCACTGTAATGCGCCCATGGATGCACCGCCGCCGTACGCGCCACCCGTGCCGTTGATGTTTGGCATGCGAGTGCGCTTCATTCGCCCAATACGACTCCAGTGACCAATTTTGTTTGCTTGTAATCGACGTAACAACACGTCAAGATTAAAACCACCAATATTGTGCCCGACAATAACATCAGGATCGAGTTGATGAAGCTTGGCGAGCAAGAAATTGAGCAATCCGAGTTCGCTCGTCTGCGACGCGAGCACGACTGAGCCCGTACGCTTGGCGATGGGGTTGGTCGAGTTCTCGTGCGTCACAGTTTGCTGCCAGTTAGGAGGCATTTCCAAACCATCAAGCTTACGTACGACGGTGAAATGTCTCAATCCCTTGCGCAAATCAACCGCAGTTGTAGCGCCATCACAGCTGACGTCGCGCAAATATTCGACGGAAGCGACAGCGATTTCATTCACGTTGGTTTGTTGGTTGATGATCGTCTGCAAGTTCAGCGACGCGACAGTGAGTCGCGGAGACTCTCGTCGAAGCGTCATCGAGTGGACTTGAGGGCGCACACCCTTGTGCGCGAGAGGTAAAGCGAGTTCGAGTTTGCACCAGGACTTTTGCTTGTCTTGCGGCACTACGGTGGCGCCGTGAAGCGAAATCCAGCTCGGACCCTTGAGCTTCGACTTGAGCGTGAGAAGTTCAAGCATCGGCGCTTGCGTACCCATAATCGCAATGTAATTCTTACCCTTCATGTCGCTCGGGAACGCCATGGTGGTGCCTGGAGTTTTCACCTTGAGTACGAAAATGGGTCCGCGAGGAATATCCTTGCGTTCAAAACAATAATGTCTTCGCACGAGAGAAATCTTAAAGTTTTCAATCTTACGCGCCTTCAACACCTCCTTGATTTCTTCACGCAATGACGCAGACTTGGGAATCAACGCCTTCATCAATGCTTTCTTCGCATCCGCCGCCTTGACCTTCTTCTCCTCATTGTCTGGGTTGAATTTGAAATCCCGACGCGTTTCCTCCATCGCCTGCCCGAGCTCTTCGAGCGAACCATCGGGGTCGTCAAACGTGCCCGGAGTGGGAATCACAAACATCGATCGCTGCATGTTCTGCACCACCGCGCAAGCACTCACGGTTTGCGCATTCGCATCGTTCGACACGGGCACGCGGCCGAATAAGAAGACTTGCCCCGGCGATTCGCGTTCTTCGTGTGCATCCATGAAGAAGAACGGCATCGAACCATCCGCGTCTTGCGGAAGCTCAGTGCCATTGAAGCTCACCGGCGCACTATCTTGAGTCACCGGCCCGGACTCTTCGAGCATCAAATCTTCATCGTCCAAAGTCTTCAGCGTGGACACCTTCTCTGGCGCTTGCTCGTGTTTAGGCTTGACGACGGCGGTGTCGACATCCATCGCCGCCTCAGCAGCATCGGGCGTTGGCTCTTCTTCCATAGGTACTGGCGCATCAACATATTGGTCATCATCGGCATCGTTGAACCCGCCGCAATCACCAGTCGGCAAATCCTCCTCTTCGGCGACAACCGCGTCCATTTCAAATTTCACAGACTTCTTGGCGCTCGTCGGCGAATCCGTCTTGACACGCGTCGCCGCAACGATCGCCGCCGCCTTTCTTGGAGATCGACGCAACACTGGTGCAGGCGCCGGTCGCACCACAGGCGCCGGCGGCGCCACGCGTCTCGGCGCCACAGCGGGCGCGCCTACGTCGACGTCCACCCCCGCCAAAATATCCTCCAATAGCGCGTCCGTATCCGCCTCCTCCGCGACGTCATCCAACTTTTTCTTCTTCGCCACACCACCCGCGAGTAACCCAGCTTTATCTTTTGCCTTGGCGTTCGCCCGACGTGCCTTTTCCTTGGCATCCAACTTGACCCGTTTCGGCGCCTCCTCAACCGCCTTGGCCACCCGACGCCCATCCGCGTCGTACTCGTCGTCATCCGAATAATTCGGATTCGCCTCGGTCCAATCCTCCTCCTCACCCAAATCCTCATATCCCTCACCGTCATCGTTGACTACGAAATCCCCACCCGCCTCGCGTCGCTTTTGCACCAACGCTCGGTACTGCTCCTCGTCCAACTCGTCGTACACGTTTTCGATCGCATCCACTTCAGCGTCGATTTCATCCAACCGACTGCGCTTACCGCCCTCACGAAGCTCGCGCAGCTTCGCCGTCGCCTCAAGCGCCTTGGCCGCCTTGCTCGCCGCGCGTCGGCTCGACATCGCGCGTCACGGACTGCGAACGCGGTGCGCGCTGATGATTCGAATTCAAAATCTCACGCGCGGGCTCACGTCGCGCGCGCGTCGCCGATCGCCTCGAATCGATGCGTTCGCGCGCGAGACGCGTGGGCGCAAGTGCCGTGCGTCGATACGTCGCGCGTGCGCGAGGTTCGATGTTCACACGCGTGCGCGCGGGAGTGCGGCATGGCGCAGCGACAGCTGAGATTTTTTAAAAATTTGAATTTTTTCGCGCGCGGGACGCGAGCGCCGTACTACTGACTGGGATGGCTACGTACTACAATGATATATACGGCGAACGCATGACGCGCGCGCGATGATGCTATTATGAATATGAATGGCGCTCAATCGACGCGCGCGCCGTCGAGGGCGTTGTCGAGCTTCTGCGCGAGCACGGCGAACCAGCGCTGGTCGTTGGGCGTGAAGCCGCGTTGGACGCGGGAGCACGTGACGAGCACGGCGCTCGTGCCGATCGGGCTCACGCACACCGCTTGGGCGTTGATCGGGAAGAATGGTTCGAATTCTACGCGACCTGGAAAGAGCTTGAGATTGGCGAGGTAGTTGCCGCTCGATTCGGCGCGCGCTCGGGCGCAAATGGGTCCGAGCGGGACGGGTTCGGCGAGCGCGCGCGAGTTGTTCAACGCGCTCGCCGCGACGCCGGCTTGCATGATGCGCGTGCCGTCAGCGGCGATGATGACCATGCCGTCGCAATTCGTGGCTGCGTTTGCGGCGTCCCAGGCCCAGGTGAGCTCGCGGCGTAAACCCGCTGAGGCGTCGGCAGCAAAGTACGGCGTCGTCAGCTCAGCGCCGACCAAGGTCACCTTGGTGGGTGGTTTCGTCTTGAGGGCGACCCAAGTCAAGCCAGTGAGGACCAAACACGCGCTCATGGCGAGGCAAATGACATCAGCGCGGCTTTGCGCGGAAGAGGCGTCGGCGACCGGGGCGACGCCGCTGAACGCGCGATTGAGCAACAGAAACGTCGCGCACGCGCCGCCAAACGCTGCGGGCGACGCGCGTGCGACGTCTTCGTAGCGCTTAAGCATGTCTTGTTCGTCGTCGTCCGCGACGCGCGCGCTCGCGGCGTCGCTATCGCTGTTCGAAGCTCGCGGCGCGCGGGACGCAAAGCGCTGACGACGCGCGAGCGCTGTTCGCGTCGCCTTCGTCGTCGCCGCCGACCCCGTGCGGGCGCTCGTCGACGCTCGCGCGCACGACGTTACTCTCGTTGCGTGCGCGTGATACATCATCTCGCGCGTCGTTGACGAGTACGCGCGTTAGCGAGGCGAAAAGTGGTGTGACAACGCGAAGAAGCGCGCAAATTTCAACTCTTCTCTTACAAACTATACTGCGGCATCAATCGCGCGTGATCGATGCCCGAGTCACTCATGCCATCGTCGTCGTCGTCATCGTCGTCGTTACCGCCGCCGTCGTCATCGTCAGCGGCGTCGTCGACGCGGCGATAATCGACGGCTGTCTTCGAGACGACTGACGCGCCGCCTAAAATACACGCGCTCACCACGAGCAACAACGTAAATCCAGCGCACACCGCGCGCCAACGCTCGGGCGTCGGCAAACCACGTCGTTCAAGAAAGTGACCAAACAACGGCGGCGTCGGAACGTCACCAAAGAGATGAATGATTACCGTCGTCATGCCGCACGCGAGCGGTCGTAAACGTGGCTCCACCGACCATAACACCACGGCGTTAATCGGCGCTTGCAGCACGAACGCGAACATCTCACCCGCGATGAAGAACAACAGAAACATTCCAAAGCTTGAGCACCTGAATGCTATTTCTAGAAATATAAAGCCGGCGAATGCGGCGCACGCGCACGTGCGCAACGCGTTGGGCAACGTCGAGCCGAATGTGTCGACGACAAAGCCGCCGAAGAGCGTGCCTAGAATTCCGCTGAGCACGGTGACGCCGCCCAAGACCATGTCTGCGTTCGTGGGTGAACCTAATTCGTTGGAAAATATCGCATATCCGGCTTTTGGTCCCCACACCGCGTAGACGCCGATGACGGCGGTGTAAAACGAGTAGCCGCACGCGACGTACGCGTAAAGCTTAAACTGCGCCAATTTGCAACAATCCTTGATGAACGCGCCCAGAATTGTTGACGCGCTTCGCGACATCGCGTGCAGAGGCGCGGGGGACGACGCGCGAGAAGAACTCGCGACCAGACCGCGCATGCGCACCGGTGGCGAAGAGAAACAGTACGCGGCGATTGGAGCGGCGCAGCAGGCGTTCAACGCAAACGGCGCGCGCCATCCGAGCGCTGGCGCTACTGCACCGCCGAATAAAATCCCAAACGCCACTCCGAACGGCACACATAAATAAAATGTTGCCAGCCACACGGTCTTACGCGCGGGCGGCGCGTAGTCGTCTATAAATGGTGCGGCTAAGGATACAAACGACGCCTCTCCGACGCCGACCAAGCATCGACACGCAAACATAAACCAATACGAAGGCGCCACCGCGCACCCAATCTCGCCGATCACGTACAGCATCAAACCATACGAAATTAGCCGAAATGGATTCACGTCCCGCGCCAACGCGCTAAACGTCGGACAACCGCATAGCAATCCAATCATAAACGCCGCCGTCAGCGCTCCGTACGCCGAATAGCTCGCGTCCAACGCCCCTTGCAGCCCACTGCCGCGCGGCACATCGATCGAGCGCGGTACCCCACTCACGGCCGCGCTCGAAATAGTCCCCCGGTCGGTGTACACCACGATGGACGTGGCACAGAACAACGCGAGGAGTTTCGCCGGCGCGAGGGCGCTTTGACTCTGATGTCGGCTCCGCGCCGCGCCTCCACCCTCCGTGTCGCCGCCATCCAGCGCGCGCGCGTACGCGTCGCGCTCAACCATGCGCACGATTCTCGTTCGCACCGCCTCGTCGTTCGCACCGCCTCGTCGTCGTCGAGTCGACACACGCAGCCCTTAAGCGACAGTCGCGCGCAGAGCTCTACTTTGCACCCTTCGCCTCGGCCGCCTTGGCCGCCGACGCCGCCGGCGCGCCGTACTGCGGAATCGTTAAATCCTCAGGCCCGAACGCGTAGTGTACCACGGACGCGCCCACGAGCAACGACGCCAGGCTCACGACGTACGCGCGCGCGGGGAGCATGAAAAGCGTCACACACTGGCGACGCGCCATGCGCTACCACGTCCTCGACGCCGCGCGCGAGCGCGCGACGGCGGCACCGCTCGCGACGCGCGTGGATGTGTTCGACGGCGCGTCGTGCGCCGTCGACGGCGGCGACGCCTCGCGAGGCGTCAACGAACGCTTCGCCAGTGGGTTCAAGTTTAGCGCTCGCGGGTCGTACGGCGTCGCGTACGACGCGCACGCGCGCGCATTCATCGTGTACGACGGCGCGATGGGAGATGGCGATGCGCGGCGTCCGTCGCCGGCGCTGCGCGCGGTGCGCGGCGGCGAAGGGTGCTACGATTGGGCGTGGAGCTCGGGGGGTGGGCGCGAAGGCGTCTTCGCGGCGACGCGACGCGACGCTCCGACGATCGCGTTCGACGCCACCACCGGCGACGTGATCGCGTCGTATAGAAGTTACGATCAGTATGATGAAATTGCGCCCGCGTGTGGGATTGATTTCATCGAGGCTGGTGGTAAAATTGTATGCGGGCTCGACGGACGGTTGGACGTTTTCGACGTCAGTCGACCGGGCCGCGACGTCTCGGCGACGATGAGTACAAAGAAAACCCAGCGCGGGCTCATTTCATGCGTCGCGGGGTGTCCTACAGAACCGACATTGTTCGCCTGTGGGTCGTACGGTGGGTTACGGGCGAAAGATTGCGCGGTGTACGACGGGCGTTCGGGCGCGTACGGGTTGAGCTGGGCGAGCGGCGGCTCGGGCGTGACGTGCGCAAAATGGAGTCCAGACGGGAATTTCTTGTACATTGGCGCCAGGCGTGACAGTAAAATTACGTGTGTAGACGTGCGCCACACGGGCCACGCGGTGTACGCGATCGAGCGCGATACTACGGATACGAATCAACGCGTGTTGTTTGACATTGAGCCGTGCGGCGCGCATTTGATATCCGGAGACGCTCACGGTTACTTGCGTGTGTACGACTTGCGAGATGGCGCGCAGGTGCGCGCGGATAAAATCAGTGACTCGTGTGTGAATTCGTTTGCGTTTCATCCCTACGCCGCGGTGGATGACGCGGCGGTGACGTTTGGCGGGAGACTCGTACGCGGCGCGACGACGTCGGGTGAGCGCACGTTTAGCGTTGGTTTGGATTCAGATTCCGAGTCTGGCGACGGCGCCGCATCCGCGAGCGCCGTAGAAAGCAGTAGCAGTAGCAGTGGTGCCATCGCCGCCGCCGACGACGAGTCGTCGAGCGCATCAGATTCTGACGACGACGTGGTCAACGTCGAATGGATACCTCAGTCGCGAGTGCAATTCTGGAATTGGCCGACCCGCGCCGTCGAATATTAGCACTGGCGTCGCCCGCGACGAAAGTCTGGCTGCGCTCACATAGCGGCGTTGTAACGCAAACATAGAAGTAGTAGACCTCGCACACGTCGCCTTTGAGACGCTTTTACGCGCCACGACATGGATTACACGTCGCGTACAATTTGCGTCTGTCCTCACTCGCCGTCGCGCGAAGTCGGGCGCGATGCACCTCAACGATATGCCGCTCGTCGCGCGCTGCTGCGCCATCGCGAGTGTCATCATCGCTTTTGTGCTGAATCCTTTATTTGCCTTTGACGACGTCGTGTGCTTCACCGCGTACGACGTCCTCGCGCGCGGTCAGCTTTGGCGCCTCGCGTCGGCATGCGCGTACGTCGACGGCGTCTTTGGATGCGCCATCGTTGTCATTCTCGCCATGCGCGCGATCGCTACGTTCGAAACACAGCAAGGGTCCTTACGTTGCCTCGCAGACGGCGTGCTCGCCGTCATCGCTGCGAATGTCTGCGCGCTGGCGGCGTCGCTCATCGTCGCTCCCTTTGTGCCGAGCGCGTTGTCTCCGACCGCAATCTCCGGCTCAGGCGTCGTTATTGCCGTCGCGGTGATCGGCACTCGACAGTGCCGCCGCGCGGCGATGAATGTGGACGTGGACGTGTTGTTATCGGACTCGGTGACTATTAGCGCGCGAAAGCTCCCGGCGGTGGTCGCGTTGTTTTTTTTAGTCTTTGGAGCACGCGTCGCCGAAGTCGCCGGTTGGTACCTCGCCGGCTCCGCCTGGGCCGAAGGACATTTGGATAAATTAGTATTAAGCGATGAGCAATTAGAGGCGCTCGAGCGAGGGGTGTGCGCGCGCGTGCGGCGACAGCAAGGATACGTGGGCGTTCGCGGCGCCTCGCTGCCGACGTCAACCGGAAGCGAACACGCATCGACGGCGCTCGCATTCATGATGCGCATGCGCGATCAGTTGAGAGACGTTTTGAGTGAATATGCATCACGGCGGCGCGACGCGCCGTCGGCGTCGGCGTCGGCGACAGAAGGCGAGAGAAGCGTCGACGCCGCGGAGAGCGCCGACGCGATGACATCCAGATCTGGCGCGTCTACGCCGTCGTCTACGCCGTCGTCTACGATATCCGAAGATCCGAGGCCGAAACCGGAATCTCGCGAAGAACGTGCGGCAGCCTTCGCATCCGCGCTCGAGCGACGAATGCGCGCGGCGAACGCATCAAGAGAGGATGCCGAGCGCGGGGAAGACGAACGGACGCCGCCAGACCAAGCCTAACGACGCGCGCGACATCCATCCATATATTCATTCATTCCACGCGCATCACCACGTGCGCGTCATAAATAGATAGCCCCAGCATTTTAGTTCATCCATGTACACATCCACACCTCGCAACGCCACGCGCATGTACTGCACGCACCGATCGCGATCCACGCGCGCTCGACGTTGGCGCGGCTCCATCGCCGAGCCGCCCTCACATCACGACGCACTTCCATCCATCTCGCGCACGAACGCATCATGAGCGCACGGGAATCTTTAGTGTACTCGGCAAAGCTCGCCGAACAGTGCGGGCGCCATCTCGGTGCGTTGTATTATCGTCGATTTCAATGTTAAAACTCATGCACACGCAGACATGTTGGGCTCGATGAAGGTGCTCGCGGCGACGCTGGACGACGATTTGGACGAGCGAGAGTTGAATCTTCTGAGCGTGGCGTTCAAGAACGTTGTTTCTGGATTGCGTCGCGCGCGGTCGATTGTGAAACAGATTGAAGACGCCGAGCGGGACGAATGCCGCGCGGGACTCGCCAAGAGTTATAGAGAGAAAATTGAGCGCGAGACGCGCGAGGTGTGCGCGGATGCCGTTCGCGTGCTCGAGAGTCGCATGACGAATGGACGTTCGATTGCCATCGGCGGACGCGTGTTTTGTTTGAAAATGATGGGCGATTACTGGAGGTACATGTGTGAAATTGCTCAAGACGATGAGGAATTAGACGCGCGAATGGCCGAGACAAAGGAACGCGCCGAAGACGCGTATCGCGCGGGTATCGAACTCGCGGCGCAACATTTGCCGTGTTGTCATCCCGTGCGGCTTGGGTTGCACTTGAATTACAGCGTGTTTCATTACGAGATCATGGGTCGTAAAGAACACGCGTGTACGATGGCTGAAGCCGCGCTGACGGGCGCCATGGACGCCGCGGCTGAAACGTTGGATGAAGCGGCGTACAACGACGCCATGTCAATCATGCGTTTAATGGAAAACAATTTACAAATGTGGCGCGAAGACATGCGGGAAGATGCGAGACAGCGTGATTTGGACACGCTTGAACACTTGCATTTACGCGAAACGTCAGCGTCGATGACCGAATCAACCGCCAAGGCGACAGAAATCAAGACAGAAATCAAGACGGACCCGACGTCTACGGACGAACACCCGGTGGCGTAAGACGCATCGCACTACACGACGTCGACAACAGACACATTGAAAGTTACATTACGCACACACGAATGAATCGAATCGCTCTGTGTTTTATCTTCGAGCACACACAAAACGAACACGCACGCAAGTATCTTTTCGAAACAATTGTCAACTGCACGACGAGACTACTAGATACGCACGTTGTAAGAGACAAATTCAAACGTCATAACGATGCACGGCGCCGCGATCGAGCAGTGTCACGAGACTTCTCTCCGACTGACGGCATCAAGTTCGCGTAAACCTTGTACAGCATTCACGGTGGTACGGTGGTATGATTATCTACCGGTACCGGTCGCAGTAGTTATAACAAAACGTATCAACGGAAAATACCATGCGGTGTTCATTTGTGGCAGTGTCCGCGAAAATGAGTTCGAATGGATGGAAAAATGTGTACGATTGCACTGTAGTGGGAAAACGGACAATATTTTCCACTTCACCAAAAAGTTTTTTTGAGTCCCTTTGTACGCCTAGGCTTGCCACGACTCCTCCTCAACAGCATTATCCTCCGACTTCGGCCACTTCGGGATCTTTGGCAAGTTCGGGATGTTTGGCAAGTTCGGGATCTTCGGCTTGTTCCAAGGCTTTCCGAGCTCCGCCTCATCGCTGTCATCCTCCGACTTTGGCTTTGGCAAGTTCGGGATCTTCGGGATCTTCGGGATCTTCGGGATCTTCGGGATCTTCGGCAAGTTCGGTCTCTTCGGGATCTTCGGCAAGTTCGGGATCTTTGGCAAGTTCCAAGGCTTTCCGAGCGCCGAGTCCACCGTCGCGAGGTTGGTCGCCGCGCCCGCCACGAGCAACGTCCCGCCAACAACCAACGCCATGGGTTTCATCCACGACTTCGTGCGCGCGCGCGTCGCCGTCCGTCGTTCCAAAATCAATGGTTCCGTCTCATCATTCGATACGATCGACCGTTTGAAGCGCTTGTCGACGACAATACCCATGTTTGATCCTTCGCCTGTGCGTCGATTGAGGTAGTTGGTGATTATGCAATCAGTGTCCGGTCGCGTGCGCGACGTCGACGTCGTAAATTGTTGATCGCGCGGTGCGAATGCGTGCGGCGTAATATTCCTCGTGCGTTCCAAGTCGCGTCACGGCACGACGTTCGGTGAGATGCGCGTGGGCGTCGGCGAATGGCGCGTACGTTGGATGTTGCGGAGCCTTCGGAACACCACGAGTCAGGTTAACACTTTGGGATGCTCAAATGTCGCCTTGTCAGCGCTGACAAGGCGACATTTATATCGCTGGCGATATTTCAGAATACAGTATCACGATGTTGTGCAACATTCACGTACATTGTGACACGGTGGTGGTGACCAGGGGTGGTGTACCACTCGTTTCGCGATTGTCGGAAGAATGTCGGAAGAATGTCGGCAGCGTGTGTGCCGGTGAGAACCCAACGCCGCGCGAACGACGGTGGTTGGCGCGCTGGGCGACACGGATGCGGGCCGCGGTGCGCGCGAACGGTGCGGGGAAGTGCCTGACGGTGATCGGATCGAACGCGCGGGGCGCCCCGCGCGTTCGGGGCGTTCGCGACGGTGCTCGCGTCGCGAGTCGCGAGACTCGGCCAAATGGTGCTCGAGCCGGTTGAACACGCGAGTTGGCGGGTTCCGTGCGACAACGCGTGCGTCGACGCGCTTGGGAGGCGTGGATAGCGCACTGTTGCGTGTTTACGTCGCGTTTGCGTGTTGTACACGATGATACGATGATACACGAGTTCTATTGGTACATTAGTTCGCGGATGCGTCGTCGAAATCGCCTCGTCGAAGACGCTCCAAGTCCTCCGTTAATCGCGAGCTGCCAATTTCTCGCAACATTGACGCGTTGCGGTTGAGTAATTCTCCGATATCACTCTCGCCGCTCGCGCGCGCGACGTCGCACTCGCGCAATAAATGGAACATCGGATACGGGCTGCGATTCGTAAACGCCGCCGCGTCGGTAGCCTCTTCGCCGTGAAACTTGTATTCAGGGTGAAAGCCCACCACCTGCACGTCACCCTCGAGCCCGACATCCGCAAACACACCCTCACACACGTGCATGACGTCTAAAAACGTATCAAACGACACCAAATCGACGCATTCCGGCGCCACGACGAGCGACGTTTTGCCCCCGCGTCGGTTAAACCTCGCGTCAGCGATCGACATTTGCAACTCCATCGCGCGCGCCACGACAGACTCCACCACGCTCTCGAGCGATGAGTCGTGAATCACGTGTACGTCTAACCCGCGCGGATCCACGGCCTCTCGCGGCGCGCGCGCGAACGGGCAGACCTCTTTTGCGACGATGAATTCATCCACCCACTTCATCGTTCGCGCGTACGCGACGCCGCCAGACGACGACGAAGACGCCGCCGCCGACGACGCGTGCATCGCGCACCGGTCTCGCGATTCGCCGCCGCGCCTCGACGCGCTCGCACGCGGCGGCGGCGCGACGCGACGCGCGAATGGGCACGCGAACACCCGCGCGAGCGACCGCATTCTGAGGCGTTTCATGTCCACCGCGCGACTCGGCGTCGTCGCGCGTGTCGTCGGGAGAACCCACGCAGTGGACGCGACGCACCGCGCGCGCGCGACGTCCACGGTCGCGTTCGCGCGCCGGGGCGATCGCGCGATGGCGGCGGTGGCGAACGATGCGGAGGACCCATTGGTGCAGTTCATCATCATTCGTAAAGATTTAGGTCGCCAGCTTGCGTGGCCGCTCGGGGCGCTCGCGGCGCAGTGTGCGCACGCGTCGGTGCACGCGGTGTGGACGTATCGCGACAGTGCGGATACGGCGGCGTACGTGAGTCGAGACAATATTACGTCGATGCGTAAAGTTGTGCTCGAGACGAAGAACGCGGGGAGTTTAGATAAATTAGCGGCGACGTTGGACGCCGAGGGCGTCGAGCACGTGGTGTGGGTGGAACAGCCGGAAGGTATTCGCACGTGCTTGGCGACGCGGCCGTATAGGCGCAGCGCGGTGGGTGGTTATTTTAAAAAGTGCAACTTGGCGAGCGACGTGTGCGTGGCAAAGAACGCGGCGGCGGCGGCTACTGGGACGGAGTGATTGTAGTTTTTTGTGTCATACGAGCGTTGCGTTGCTAAACGATATTACATGTGTGTGTCTACCAAAACGATGACGTAGATGGCCATCGACCGGGGGCGTCAGACGTCGGTTCACGCGTCGACATGTACGCGTCGAGCGTATTCAACGTCGCTCCGCTTCCGACATTGAGTCGTCGTTGCAGACTCACCAAGGAGCGATTAACAACCTTTTGCGCTTTCAATCGAAATCTACTAGGTGGTACGTGGCCGTTTTCAATCAACGCTCGTCGCGCGATGGACTCCCACGCCTCCACCATTGACATTTCTAATCCGCACGTGCTCAACATGCCACGCAACAAGAAGACGGAACGAATGGCAAAGAAGCCTTCCTGCGTATTTTGCAAGATTTTATTGCGCACGAATGGCGAGTTTTTGAAGTCCATGACGTTCATTTCCGCCAACGCCGACGGTCGCGTGTCAAAGTACGCGTACGCGAGCGCACTTAACGCCTCCGTCGTAGGCTTCTCCAACCGGACGCTTCCGTGTTCGCGAATCTCGTACGCAATGTTGTAATGGTCCTCGTTGGACATGTACAGCGTTAATCGACACATGTGCATGCGTTCGAGATCGGAAACGCGTTTCGTCTGACCCCAATCAAGCAACACGAGCTTGCCGTCGTTTGAAACCATGAAATTTCCCGGATGCGGGTCGGAATGAAAGTGCCCGTGGCGCAGCATCATCACTCCCCAAGCTTCAAACATCGTGTAAAACACGCCTCGCCAACCTCGACCACCGATGGCGTGACACTTTGCGACGGGCGACGGGCATCGTGGGACTTTGTTATTCGATCGCGCGCGATTGAATAGCGTCAAGAGCTTCATTCCGCGCACGCGACGCATAATCAACACCCGCCGCGTGGCGGTGATAACCGTCGGTACGATGATGCGGTCGCTCAATCCGGCTTCGTCCAGGAGCTTTGCAAATTCCTCCGTCTTTCGTGCTTCAATGGTGAAATCGAACTCGTCATCGATGACGTCCAAGTATGCGCGGAAAATGGTGGGAAAATCTAACCCTTCGTTCAATCCGAGCCAACGCATTGCCTTGGTCGTGGACAACATGTTGTAAATGTCACCAATCATCATCGCGCTATCCGTCGCTTGCACCTTCACCGCAACTTCGCGACCGTCGAGTAAACGACCAAAGTGTACTTGCGCGATAGATGCCGTTGCCACGGGTTTGCGACTGAGCTCGGCAAAGTGCAAACCGAGCGGTCCGCCGAGACTGTTCTCGAGCGTCTTGCGCACCTTTCGAAAGCTCACCGGTGGATTGTTATCCATGGTTTTCGAAAAGCACTCAATGTACGGCGCGGGCATCATCTGCTTTGCCGTGCCCGCGATTTGCCCAACCTTGCGATAAAATCCACCGAAATCTTCAATGACATCCCGCATGCGCGCTGCGCCCCATTGATGCTGACGCTCCCACGCCGCGTCCCGCTTTTCCAAGTCATCGAATCGCGCTATGCGCTTCTTGGCCACCATGTACGACGCCAACACCGGCGCCACGCGCATAGAGTAATCGATTTTACGCGCTTGCCGCGGTGCGACAATACGCATCAACACACGCACGCCTTGCCACTGCGCCCAACTCGTCAACGCGCCTCTCGCTACGCTCGGCGCCGCCGACGCCGCCCGGCTCACACACGCTCCAATCACCCCACCCAACTCCAATCGCTTCACGAACGCCTCCACCACTCCCACACTGCGTGCACTTTTCGACGCCACGGCTACTATCGCCGCAGTCATCACACCATGCACCTTGGGCGCCCAACATCTCACGCACGCGTTCGCCAACGCCGCGCCCGCCGCCTTCGCGCCCGCTCGCGCGAATGAAAACAAAAACCCCACCCTCCCCATCGCGCTCCGCCCCCGCCATTCGCGTCCAACGTTCGCCAGCGCCACGCACGCCGCACTCACCACCGCCTGCGCGAGTTCAGCGCCTTTATCGCGACGTTTCGCCAGCGCAGCCGCCGCGAGCGCGCGCGGCCGTTTCAACGCTTTCGGTCGCAGTCTCGCCAAAGCCCACGTTTTCGCGCGTTTCGGCATCGACCGCGCGCGCCGCTGCGAGCGCTTCGCGCGCGCATGCAACGCAATCGTCGGTGCGACGTCTTCTGCGAGCGGCGGCGGCGGCGGCGGCGGCGGCGACAACGACAGCGATGCGTCGTGGGAGCTCACGAGTCGCGAATCATCATCACCGCTCGTCGTAACCCCGCCGTCGCCGCGCGGGGTCTCGGGCGCGGGCGAAGCGTAGAGCGGCGCTGGCATCGGTGGCGTCGGCCACGTTGGGAGCGGCGCGCTCATGCGAGATGACGACGACGACGACGACGAAAGCTGATGATGATTTTGTCGCGTCAATTTGTAACGGCTGTCCCGGGCGAACTCACGCGTGAGTTGACGACGCCGGACGACCGATACCGCGCGGCGCCGCGCGAGCGCGTAGAACTATTCGTGAGCGGTGCGCGCAAGGCGCGCGCGGGGCGTCCATGTCGCGCGCGGCGTCCATGGGCGCGGAAGATGATGCCGTTGTGCTGAGCGCGAGAGCGCTCATGCGCGGATTAGTCGACCGCACGCTCGACGTCGGGGCGTTTGTACGCGAGGCGCGCGAGTCAGACGGCGACGTCGATGCCGTGGTAGCCGCTGCGCGTCGGCGAGCGGTGGCGCGGGCGTATGAGATTGTGCTCACGCACGAGAGTGGTCGAGCTCCGCGCGCGCGCGAACGCTCTGTCCTCGCGGACGCGTGCGACGAGGCGTCGACGACGACGACGACGACGACGACGACGAATGCGCGTGGCGTGACGTATGATGATGTGTATTTACGCACGTTGCGCGTGCGCGGTGAGGACGCGGCGCGAGCGTTGGATGCAGCGGTGGATGAGCTGCGGCGAGAGTCAACGTCGAGCGACGAAGAGACGCGTGAGGGCGTACTTCGCGTATTATTCGCGCTGTGTGCGTCGAGCGAGCGCGTTGAGGACGTCGCGGCGAGTGGTGTGCGGTCGGCGCTCGCGGGTGTTGAGGTGTTGACGAACGCAGGGGATGCGGCGGCGAAGACGAGCGTATCGAGGTGGAGCGCGACGCCAGACGTCGGTCGGTTACGTACGGATACGCTCGCGACCGCGAGCGCGCGCGCGGATGAGGGGGCGGTGGCGACGGCGCGTGACATGTTCACTCTGCCGGGCTTGCAGCGCGGTGCGGTGTTCGGGCTCGCGCCAGTGGCGTCGACGTTTGGATTTGTTGAAGCTGAGAGCGACGACGAGGACGACATCGATAGCGCCAACGTCGCCAGCGGCGACGACACCAAAGTAGACGACGATGGCGTGACCACGCACGTCGTTGTCGACGCAGAAGCACTAGAAATAGAATCCGCCAATCAATGGTTACGCGCGGTTGACGTTCCAATCGCGGAACGACGTGGGTGGGACTCGTCGCTGGCGCCGTCCCGCTCGTCGGCTTTGGACGCGGAAGCATTTGACATCGCGTATAGGCGTTCGTTTCGCACAATCAAAGAGCTTGAAAGCGAAACCGTGATCGCAAGCGAACGCGATTGCGTGCACGTCGCACTCGCGGCGCTCAGTGGGTGTGAAACTAGCGCGGCTATGTTAGCCGCGGCGGCCGCGGCGGATGGACGAGTCTCCATGCGATTCCAAGCGAGCTCCACTCGCGCGTTTCAAAACGTACTGAAGACGTTCGCGACGTCCGCCGAGCGTCGCTGCGAGCTACGTTACGTCGTTTCTGAGCTTTGCACGCCATACATGCGTCCAGTTGCGAACGCACTCGAAGAGATTTTTCGTGCGCACGCGGCGGCGTTGTATTCCATGGCGGACGCGACGGCGGAACGTCGATGCAGCGAAAGCGAAGAGTGTACTCGTTCAAGCCACGGCGCATCGATGTCATTGTCGACGTCGATGCATGCCACCGAAGCACCCGACATCACGCTGCTAGAGCTCACGGTGCATACGAAACGCGTGCGGCATCAAATTGACGTCATGTTCCACTTGTTGGCGTCTGAACGGTCACTCGAAACACACGCGGTGTCGCACGATAAGCTCCTTCAACGTTTGCAAGCGTCGCTTTCGCACGTAGAGGACGAAGAATCAGCGTTAATACAGTATATCTACGCGAGAGCGATGAAGCCTATCATCGACGGCGTCATGTCTTGGCTATATTCTGCCACTGCGAGCGACGCCGCAAACGAGTTTCTCATCGAGTGTGCACCGTCGTGGTCCAACTTGCGCACGTTCGACGAGTGTCGCGTTGATGGAGCGGTGCCGTGTTGGCTCGGTGGACCATTCCACGATTCACCGGATTTCGTGGAGACTGCAACGCTTCACCTCGCACGTGTTCGAGCTGGCATGGCACAAGACGTGACGTCTGGGCTCGAGAATGATATTCTTCTCGCTGGTTTACAATTGCGCATCCTTCAACGTTTGCCGCAGACTCGGGAGTTTACACGAGCTATAAAAGATGCATTTGAGAGCACGTCGTCTTTTGATGCGTACACTGAACAACACACACGTGACTGGAGAAATCGAGTGCGACTGTTGGAGTCACGCGTCTTGGTGCTATCTCGCGAATGTCTCAAAGACATGCAAGCAAAACGAACCGCTCACGCCGAGGAGGCTGAAATGAAACGCGTAGAGAACGTAGATGCGTTACGCATAGCGATTCAGGCGCGAGAAGAAGAGCGCCTTCAACGTCTCAACGCGACTGCCGCGGCGAAAAAGGAAAAACGTGAAGGACAGCTTGAAGAGTTAGAGCGACGAGAAGCGAGTCGAATTGAGGCACGAGAACGTCGCATTGCAGATGAGCGCGCTTGGCTCGAAGCTAAAGCCGAAGAGCATCGCGCTGAAGAGCAACGTAAGCTCGCAGAACAAATGGCTAAAACAGAACTTCACGTGCGACAGGAAGACGCAAGGTTGCGGTGGTTCAAATGGCAAAATGCCCGGCTCGCGCTGTCTGACGAACGCCTCGCGTTTATACGACGCATGGAGTCAGAACATGAAGAAGCTGCAGTGGTGAAACTCGCAGATGTCATGAGCGCGGGCTTAACGATCGCACCTCCGAGCGAATTGATTGTCTTGCCGTTCGAAAGCGTTGAGACCGCCGCGGCATATGACGACGACGACGTCGTTGTACCGCTATCTATCACGCATGTTGCCACCGCCGAAATATCGGACACCGGCATCGTGTCAACCTTGTCAAATATCGCCAGCGAGGTCCACGAAGAAACCTTCGATCCAATGGTTACCGCCCCGCAGATGGAGGATACAGCGCTTGATACTGCACTGCCGCCTAACGCAATAACAATTGTAGCCCCGCAAGAGGACGCGATCGAGCACCGCGGCGCAGCTGTCGACGACGAAGATATCGCCGAGGACACTGCCTTTGGAACCCCGCTTCCTGTGCTTCTCAGGCACAAGATGAGCGAAATCGTCCAGCGACAATGCTTATCCATTGGACGCTTTACCATGTCGGTGTTCTTTGACCACCTCGCATTTGAAGCGCACTTCAACGCTGTCGTACGCTTTACTTTAGGTGGTGAGAGCGCATTCTTCGATGGTATCGTACGCGGCCTTGAACGTGCGTGCGCGGATACGAGAGCGAAAATCATTCGCTCGAGTCAACACATCGCGCGCGGCGTTCTCGAGGACGCGTTGCAAGACGTCGGATTGAACGAGCATCCATTGTGTGAGCGTCTGTCCATGCGTGAAAACGACGATGATGGCATGACGTTTGATGCATTCAACCTCAACTTGTGCAGTGGGTTAACGTGTGAGTACGCGCTTCCGTGGCCATTGAATTTGGCGTTTGTTGGGATGAATGAAAAGTACGCGTTGTCCCACTCTCAAGTCGCGTTGTTGCAAATTTGCCATGGTGCGCGAGCGGTGCGCGCGTGTTCTGCGCTCCTACACGCAAGCAGTCGTTCGAACGCGCTCAGAAACACCACGCAAACGAATCTGGATCTTCGTTCGAGGCGTCTTCGAAAATTATCCCTCTTGGTGACTGAGTTTCAACACTTTATAGACGCTCTGTACGGGCATGTCTTTGAAGCGGTGCATCTCGGCGCCGGGCGCTTTTTGAATACGCATGTTCGCGACGCGCAAGGAAACATCGTTCCGCGCGATTTGCATGATTTGCGCGCTGTCGTGGAGCGGTACTGCGCGCGCGTGCACGAGGCGTGCTTCTTACGACATGTGGACACGGCGCTCAAGGCGCTCGTCGAGGATGGCTTGCAGCTCGCGCTGGATTTAGGAGCGCTCTTTAGCGCGCGTACAGCGGAAACGTTACTCACCGATGGTCCAGCGTACGCCAGTGCACAGCAGATCCACGCCAAGTTTCGCGCGCTTATGACGCAGCTTTGCTTCCGCGTACGCGTGACATCGAGCGAAGCCGCGGTTGGATTCATCGAGCGCGTCGACTTCAACAGCTTTTATCTTTCAAACATGACGGAGCAAGATTTAGAATTTTAGGGAACAATCGTATTGTAGTATTCAATGTATAGACTATGTAGTGGCTAGTAATCAGACTCTTCAGACTCGTCGTCGTCGTTATCATCATCGTCGTCCTCGTCGTCTTTATCTTCATCCTTTTTACCCTTTGGCGTGAACCCGTCCCGCATCAACGACTTCAAATCCTCACCCGAAAGCGCGCTCAATCGCTTCGTCAATTTGCGCGTCTCCAGCTCAATCTCGGTATCGAAATCTTCCATGAGCTCCGCCATAAATGGAATCGCTTCGGGTAACAGCGCGAGATACTCCTCTTGTAATTTATCCACCACTTGATCGATGGTTTTAATCGTCAAGAATTTGCTTCGCGAGAGTTCTTCGCGACCCGTCATGAGAATGGCGCGATGTAAAGGTTTCCAATGCGCATCATCAGGTGCGGCAGCAAGAAGCGATGAGCACGCCGCCACCGCTTCGGCTCCAAACGAATCTTCATCCATAAAGTGTTCGTAGTCGCTTTCGTCAGAATCCGTGGGCGGCGACGCCTTGAGTTGCGCCGCGACGAGCGGGTACAATAGGTTGTACCGGTTGGAATCCATAAAACCGACGCTATCGTACTGGAAGCATCGGCGCAATGCGCCTAACGTCCACTTGCGCATGCGCCAAATATCATTTTGGGCGACGAGCTCTGAATTCGAGCTCTTTCGCTTCTTCTTGCTGCTCGTCGGGTCCGCATCCGAGTCGAGCGCGGCAGCGGCTAAATCGAGCAAGTGACGGAAAAACGGCACAAACACTGACCGAAGCTCATCCGCAAGCGATGCTGCGAGACGGAACAACGCGGCGAGGCGCGTTCGAGTGACTTCGGTCTCGCCAGAGCGCGCACGCGCCCACTCGACGCATTGCAAGAAGAAGGGTAAAAACTCGCTTTCGGTGCATTTGAGCGCGAGCGATACGCATGCCTGGACGGCGGCGCCTTCGACAGCATCCAGCGCCGCTTCCGGCGCACCCACAGGCGCATGTCGCCGAATATCCAACGCGCGTAGTACCACGATGAAGAGTTGCTGCCGATGGGCGTTCGATGCGTTATCGACGTCACCAGCGGCGGCGATAATCTCCAAGAGGGCGGCGCACGAAGCGGCGCCGTCGGCGCCCTGGTGCGCGACGCACGAATCCCACGCATCCACCAATGGTCGCACTAACAAACGCAACTCAATCGTTGTCGGAAGCTCTTGTCGGAGCAATAAAGCCAACTCGTGCACAGCCTTGACGTCACCGGTAACTTCTGGCGCACCAGTCTTTGGCACCACGGCGGGGTGCAACGCCACGTTGATGACGTCGGCTAAAAATGGCGACATGAACCCCGCGAGATGCTTGACAAACATGCGAATCGCAGCGATGCACGCGTGAACGACAAGCATGTCTTCGTTCCCATCGTCACCGTGTTTGTTTCCGTCGCTACTGAACGAATCGGCGGCGGATGTAGTGGTTTTAATGAGCGCTGGGACAGCGGCGTTGATGACGGGCGCCATGCGAATGCCTAACACTTTGGCGAGCGTCGCGAGCGACAGCGCGGACGATGCCGCGAGCGTTTGCGAATCGGCACCGAGACGAGAAATCACCGCCGGGATGACACCAATGAGAGCCTTCGTGACATCCTTGCTCGATGTGAAGCGAACCGCGGCAGCCTCTAAAGACACGAGCGCGGCTTGCGACGTCGTCGCGCTCGCGGATTGAATCAATGCCGACAATTGTTGAATCAAGGCGACACCCGCGGCTGCTTCGGCGCCATCTCCTCCCGCGGTGTCACGTTCGCCATTTTGCAAACGATCAGTGACGAGAGCGAGCACCTTACGTCGAACTCGTCCCTCCTTGTGCGCGAGAAGCGGCGTCAGAGCGCTCAAGAATGGGCCAGGCGCGAGCAAACCATCGAGCGCGCTCAACAAGTTTTGCCCGCTCGCCTCCGCCTTGGCGGCGTTCTTCACCGGTGACTTGGAAGATTTCGACTTTGATGGCGACTTTTCAATCGCCGCTGCAGATTGTAAGAGCACAATCGCAGATTCTGCCAACGCGGCGTAGCCGGTTTGGAGTCGCTCCGCGTCTTCGACATCGGCGACGCGCTTTTGGGCGCGAATAAACTGCGGCATTGACAAGTGTTTCGCACTCGTTTCCGCGCACATGCGCACGATACGGGCGCCGTCAGCAGAAGATTCCTAATGACGATACGAAGAAATTGGTTAGTACGCGTGCTTGGCTCGCGAACGACGAATGCAATGATAACAAAACATGTCTCAGAAGGAAAGCAGCAGATTCGTATGTCTCATCAACGGAGTCAGAATCCTGACACAAAAGAATCTTTCATCATAGAAATGGTCGAGAAAAAGAAGAGAAACACGAGCGATGAAACGTACCTTGAGTGCGGTGACTAATGCGGTGACGGAGTCCACGGGCGATTCGCACGCGAGAAGAGACGAAAGGAGTTCGCCGACCCACGCGTCTTCGTCACCGACTGGCACGTCAACGGCGTCTACTGTAAAAGACTTGACACGAAGTTCGCGTGCAGATTCTTCTAGGGACTTCGTACGACGAAGCATGTTCAAAATGATCACTGGTAGCGCCTCGCCCACTGGCGAAGCTCGGATGAGCGCGGCGCAAATGGGCGCTCGTCGCCGCGGCGGAGCGCTCGGAAGAGAGTCAATGAGCCGGCTGACAACGTTGGCCAAACTTTCACCGCTCTTCAACCACACCGGCACGACAGCTGTCAACGCGTTTTCTAAGGCGCGCTGCGACAAAACGTCGTCACGGGCCGCCGCTCGATCGGATAATGCCGAACCGACTTCAAACATGTGCTGAAGAACGGCGTCTGGAGACGCGTGCGCCACTTGCGCGAGGCAAGCTAAAGCCGCACTTCGAGCCGCGCCTTCCGAAACTTCACGCACGGCGCGGATGATGAGTGGGACATCCCACGCTTTGCTCTTCACCTTTGCGAGAGCGAGTGATTCTAATGTGCGCAAAGTAAGTGCTTCGATGTAGCCTCCCGCGGCGACGCCAGATTCGTCGTCAGAGTCCTCAGAGTCTGAATCCGAATCATCGTCGTCGTCGTTTTTCTTCGCACGAGCGGCAGCTTCATTTAAAAGTGCTTCCAAAAAGTGCTGACACGGCTCGACAAGCTTGTCGAGGTGTTCCGTCTTGTCAATCTTCCAACCGAGAACCTCAAGAGCCGTGACTGCGGCTTGCACCAGTTCTTGGCTGCCCAGCATGACGGTCGAATCCGACTTTGCACTCGCGGTTTTGCCCTTCTTTTTCGCAGGAGCAGAAGCTGGCGCGTTTGACAGTGCAGATTCTAACGTCTTAACGACATCGCTCGCGTCAATTGTGAGTGCGTCGACGGCAACCTGCGCCTCTCTTCTGGACACTTCATCTGCGTCGGCGTTGACGGCGTTGAACAAAATCTTAAAGAGCTGAGCCTTTGGGTCAGTTTTCAGCGCGTGCGCAAACTCGGGCGTCGCGCAGCTGAATGCAGCAGCGCGAACGGCCGGCGGGCTGGGCGGCACCATGCATCGCATCAAAAGCGCCCAGCCTTCGCCACCATCTTTGCCAAACGTCGACGCGTAATCTGGTGTGTACGCTTGCAAAATTTCCACGACTAGCGCAGCCTTGGCGTTCGTGTCATTCGCCATGGAATCTAAAGACCAAGAGAGCACTGGTAATAATACGTCCGCTTTCGCACCTGCGTCACCAAAGCCACGCGTTGAAGCAATTAAGCATCGCGCGCCGTACGCGTCCATCATCGGTATCGCCGCCGTGGTCATTTCCTGCACCGGCTCCAAAAAGGAGACGAGCTCAGACTTCGGCGACTTCGCGGCACTGATACCGTGTTCGATAGCTTCACACAGCTTCGATGCACCCTTGAGTGATATCTCTTCCGCCGCAGCAACGATGGCCTTTACAACTGGATTCACACTTTTGGCTCGAGAGAACGCGCCCAGAAGTGCGGCGGCGGCGGCGCGCACGGGTGACACAGACGATGCCGCGGCAACAATCACGGGCGCAATTGACGGCACCGTCGATGTGCTTTGACAGAGTTCGAGCGCGGCGACTTGCACGCGCGGATCTACCACTGACGGATCCGCGGCAAAACGCGCGGATAAAAACGCGCTCGCGCCAGACGTCCCGTAGCACCTATCGCATGCGTCGAGGACATCCTTCAAACGCTCTCCGATTGCGACATCAAACGCGTCGCTATCCTTCGCGCTCGTCATTGCGAGTTGTTTGAAGCACTCTGGCAAGATACTATCCGCCTCGTCTTTCGCCTTCTTCGGTAAAGCGGCGAGTAACGCACGCAAAAGCCCACGAGCGCACGATGAAACGTACTTGCCAGCGGATGAATGACTCACCACCATTTTCTGAATTTCCTCCGCATCTACGACGTCACTGACCACGAATTCATCAAACGTGATGCCATTTGTATTGCCGACACCGTAGGTCCAATGTTCTCGAACGGTACTCCAAGCCGCGGCGCGAATCGCCGCCGCTGCCGCGCCGCTTTTGCCAGACGTCTCCTCGACGGCTAGTTTGCACGCCAAAAGAAGCGTCACTCGTCCAACGTTGTTGGCATCCCTGAAACTTTCCTGAATCCAAAGTTGTCGATCGTCTTTCCCTTCTTCATTCATCCAAGTTTTGTTGGCGCTCGATAAAGAGCTGGCAAACGCGGCGAGCACGGCGGAGTTGCACGCGGCGCCGTACGAGCCATCCTTCTTATCGCTTTCCATGACACCGCGAACGTCATCTCCGCGAACTTTGTCCAGCGCAGGGTGATTACAGGCGCGAATCGCCGCAAGCGCCGCCTTGGTGACGTTCTTGCTCGATTTTGATGTAGAGAAGAGCGAGTACTCCAACGCCAACGCCGCGGCTCTACCAGCGAGCGCGGACGGCGACGAGTCCATCTCAGACTTCGAGAGCACGCCGAGCGTAAGTCGCAAAGCTTTCTTTGCTACGCGACGCTCGTCATCACTTTTTGCACTTCCGGCCGCGAGAGCGGTGGCTGACACGGCCAAACGCGCCTTGGCTGCAGCAAACAGCGCGCCGTCGTCATTCACCATGCGACGAAGCGCTTCGAGCTCCATCGCCGCCGCCGCCACTCGAGGATCGTCATCAGACACGCGTCGCAACATGGCTGGGCCTAGTGCTGAATTACGCTTGATCGCAGAAGGAGGCTCGCCGTCTTTCTCAACTTCAGTGTCAAGCTGAGCGAGTTGCGCGATGGCGCTTTCCCGCATGCTCGCGTTGGGGTGATCGAGCGCGGCGTGAATCGACGTCGCGTGACCAGACATGGGCGCAGATGCGGAACCGAGAAGTACCGAGCGCAGAAACGAAGCGTCTTCTTCCGAGGCGACCAACTTGTCTTTCTTTGATGTGTTTTCGCCGTGCGCGTCATTCTTTTTCTTTGCCACAGCGCCGCGCATGATGAAATCCACGGCTTCGCTCGTCGCCACTGGATGCTTTTGATCCGCAAGAATCAAGAGAGACTTAACCGTCGCCGCCTCCGCGCCGCCCTTCTTGGATGTTTTCAGCAAAATAGGCATCATCACCATGAAGTGCTTGCCATGCAACGGCACCTTTTCAATCACGCCTCGCAAGACGCGCTCGTAATTCGCGTGCACGTCGACGAATTCGGCGAGCGAACGCACCAGCGGAATTGAAAATGCATCAGCTCTGTAACTGTGCACCAAGTCCGCGATTAACTCTTCCAATTCTGGGATTTTTACCAAGTGCTTAAACGCACGTTCGGGCAAAGTCTTCACGCGCTGCGTCTGACAAATCGCAAATAACGCTTGCAGCGCTTGCGAATGCAACGGCACGCGCGACCCCTTTGCGATGCCTTCAATCAACGCCTCCACGAGCGGTTCCGCCATGTCCGTTCGCGCAGCGAGCTGCGTAGCCACCATAAGGGCGCCTGCAAACTGTTCTGCATTCGCTGCCGACGCGAGACCGGCTTCGAGGTACGGTAAGAGTCGCGTCGTGATGCTCGAATCCACCTCCTTCATCACGCCGATAGCCTCTGTCAACAATACGGCGTAAAACGCCGACGTCGACCCCACGTTACCCTGCAAAGCGAACGAAAATAATAAAAACACACAATCAGTCAGAGAACATCACGGGTGCTATGCACACACACATACACACACACACACACACACACACACACAAACGCGCGAGATACAACAAAGATGTGCGCCGGCACTCTAGGCGTTACGCTTCACCGCGAGCGCAGTACGTTGCGAGCGAAAGAAACAAACGCCGACAATGCCAGTACTTAGATCAAGCGATCAAATATACCACACCAGTTGACAATCCATCCCGGTTCGAATACACGAGTGCATGCGACGGCGTGATTGGACGCTTCAACCAAAGTGGAACTACTAAAAACACAAGGCGCGCGTCGCGCGCTTTCATCATTCGCATTCGTCGTCGTACCTTTGTCGTCGCCATTTCCGCGGCACTTTGCGCACAAAACGTAAAAAATGCCTTATCTTTTGAACATCGCACCGCAAGCGCATCTCTCGGGGGCGCCGCACCGGTTTCTTTCACCCCAGACAACCATTTAAAGTGCTTACTATTCTCCAATTGACACGTCTGCGCGACCTTGACAAACTCCGCCGTCCCGTGCCACGGCATCGCGCACGCAATCAAATCATCCACATCATACACATGAATCTTAAACCGCCGTATCAAATACTCAATCGTCTTACTCGCCGCACGTTCGGTAAAATACCCCGATAAAAGCCTCAAATACGCACGCACAAGCTTCGACGTCGCCGCGTTCGACTCGGCGTCCCGCGCCTCGCGCCTCGCGCCCTCCGCCGCGCGCGTCGAAAACAACCCCTTCGCATGCGCCTCAAATCGCCCATCTCGTCGACACAGCTCCTCAAACCCACTCACACCAATCGCATGGATGCTCTCCAGATCGATATCCCCCGCTTGGCGCGTCGTAAACAGCACAGACGCCTTGGCGTTCGCACCGATGCGCTGCTCCGATGCCGCCACATGCGTCTTCACATCCGCCAACGCCGCGCCGATCGCCGTCAGCGCCATGGTATGCGAACGCGCGTGCGCGATAGAACGCTTCGATTGCGTGCTCTCTCGCGCGCTCCACGCGTCCGTCGCCCCGTCGCTCGCGCGCGGCGCGGTCTGGAGCCGCCGCCGTGCGTGGGCGTGTTGGGTGGCGGCTGTACACCGACAGCACGTGGAGCGCCAACGGGTCGTTCGGGTCGTTCGGGTCGTTCGTCGACGACGCGCGCGCGCGCGCGACGCGCCGCCACTCGCGCGAACGCGACCATGGAGTCGTACCGAAAAGCGTTCATTCAAACCGGCAAGTTTGCGCCGATGAAACACTTCATGGTGCGTGGCGACGGGCGTGGGGCTGCGATGGCGCGCGCGCGCGTTCGAGGTTTGCGCGCGGATGCGTGACGAGGGTGATTGCGTCGTGCGCGCGCGCGCGCGACGTCGTCGAGCGATGACGCGCGGTGCGGATGGATGATGGAATATATGACTGACGATGTCGATGCGTTGGCGCGCGCAGGTGGGGGTGTTTGCGCTCGCGTTTGGGCTTGAAACGTATCACCATCACACGTTTCACGGGCATCACGACCACGGGGACGGCGCGGACGCCGCGGGGCACGCGAAGGATGACGCGGCGGCGAGCGCGGCGGCGAGTGCGAAGGAGGATTCGATACCTTCGAGCATGAATGATGTGATGTCGGAGGTGCGGGCGCTTCGGGAGGAGGTGAGAATCATGCGCGGGTCGTCGGAGCCGCGGGCGTAGGTCCAAGTCTGCGCGTTTGAATGAAACGCGTGAATAACGAGAGAACGATGTAATGTATATGTCCGATGTTGTGTACAAAACTATGATGCTGTTGTGTGACTATGTAGCGGCGGCGGTGTGTGTAAAAACTTACGACGATGATTGATTGGACGCGCTCATTCGGCGGCGAGGCGCATGCCTTGAATCTTTCCCGCAGTTTGTTGACATAAATCCGTAGACGTGCTGTTGACGCGTTTGGGTTTACTCACTGGCGTGTCACTTCCATCGGGCTCTTCACGCTTTCTTCCGCGCTGGGCGTCGATGGAGCGCACACCACGATCGTCATCGCATCTAATGATATCGACATCCGCGACGGCGGGCGACGGCGAGTGCGCTTCGACGTCCTCGTCGTCGACGCTCTCGCTCGCGCTTTGAGAATGCGATGCCTCCACTGTTTGCTTCCACGTGCCACCATCCATGGCGTCATGTACCCAGTACTTCTCTCGCACTGTCTCTCGTCCAGGGTAGATGTCTGGCGTGATTGCGTCGTCACCTCCGCGCAACCAACTCATGCACATGGTTAAGCATTGCATCGCCGTCGGACGCGCGCGCGGATCCTTTTGCATCGCTAACCGACCTAATTCACGAATAAAATCCACCTCTGCGGCGTATGTCTTACGTGTCTTACGTCGTAATTGTTCTATGAGTTGAAAACACATCACACCGTAGCCGTAAATGTCCGAAGACGTGTCGTACGGCTTACCGCGTTCGACTTCGGGCGCGCGATACTTTGGCGGACCGATCTTCGGCGTTAGGCGCGGGTTGACATCCTCGCGCGTCGTCCCTCCCGGGAGCGCGCGTGCCAGGCCGAAATCAGTCAACTTCGCCGTTTTATAATCCTGTGTTCACGCGTGATCACGCATACGCGCGCATACAGTCGAGTCGTCAGTCTCACAAAGGCGCAAAAAAGCGTCCCAACCGTCTTCGCGCCGTCCCGAGTTCGACGCGTCGCGAGTCAATACGCATCATCAATCACGCACCTCAGTCACCAATACATTCCTCGCCTTGACATCCCGATGCACGTGTCCCATCGCGTGCACGCGAACCAACGCCCTGGCTACGTCCGCCAATACTTTCACCCTATTCGTCTCGTTCACCACGCGCTTGCTTCGCAGCGAGTGCGGAATGAATTCCATCACCATGTGCGCGTCTCCATCCTCAATAAACCCCCCGTACACGCGCGTAATATTGGGATGCGCAAACGATGACAAATACCATAAATCCCGCTTTAACCCGGCGATGCGATCGGGCCGGGCGTTGGCGGTGACTTTAATCGCAACTGGTTCACCGAGTAATTCCCCGCGAAAAACCTTTCCAAATGAGCCGTCGCCGACTTGCGTCCAGGTTTCGCGCGCGCTCAATTCGTCGGGATCGAACCCGGGCGGGCCGTCGCATGGGATGAGCGTGGTGTTCGGTCCGCGCGCGGCGTCCGCGGGCGCGTGGGGCGACATGCGGCGCCGAGGACTGGCGGCGAAAGTGCCTCGTGACGTGCACTTTTTCAACTTTTTTGGGACACACCGACCAATCATGACTAGGGGGTAATGTCGGGACAAATTGAGATATTTTGTGAGCGCTAGCGATGGTTGGACTGAAGGGACTGAAGCTGAAAGGTCGAAAGGTCGTGGCGTACAGTATATATATATGCGCTTGTGGTTGTGTTACACTTGTGGACGCGTTTGGACGATGTAGATTTTACCGTTTCGAATGACGCCTTCGACGTCCTGGGCGGCGCCGAGGGCACGTTCGATGGCGACGCCGGCGCGCGCGACGTCGGAGAGAAGCTTTTCTTGCGTGACGGGGTCCCAGATTAAGGCGTCGCCGCCGTAGTCGGCGTGGAGTTCTATCGTGTGATGCATGGGTACGGATTCGTAGAGACCTGCGCCGGCGTAGCCTTCGAGATCTTCGCCGTTGGAGTCGGAGCGGAAGATGAGCGTCTCGCACGGGACGCGCAATACCGAGTTTTTCGATGGGAAACCGCCGATTTCAGGCTTGGACACCTCGCCGTTGGGTCCTTTCTTCACCGTGAAACTTAACGCGCGCCCGGGGTAATTCCCGACGAGGGTTTCTCCTAACCCTTGAACGACTTCGGCGTATAACTCGGTGGCGTCGTTGGTGCTCGGGTTGGTGGTGTGAATGACAAACGCATAGTCGGCGTCAATCACCGGCTGCACGAGCACAGACATGCGCAGTTTGCCGTGATCGAGCCTACGGTTGCGCATACTGATGAACGCGCGCTCGTTCCATTTGGACGCCCACACGTCGCACAACGCTTTCCACGCTAGATTCCAGCCATCTTCGTCGCTCGGTGGCGTCAAGCCGCCGGCGCGCATGACGTCGCCGACGGCGTCCAACATCCCTGGCGGCGGCGTCACCGAGCGCGCGCACGTACGACAGAGCTTCAACGACGTCTTTAATGACTCGCCGCTCGAATCATCAATCTCTCGAAGAAGCTTATCCATCGTCTTCGCTTGTGACGCGTTGATGTCGTTCGCGAGCACGTCTTCAAACGTGCCGAAGGGAATCGCCACCGACACTGGTAGTTGAATCCAGTCGGGTATACCGCCGCTCACGAGCGCGTCTCGTAAAGATTTCGTGTTTCGTGCCTTAGCACCGACGACTCCATCTTTAAATGCATCCATACCGATCGCGTACTTGCCACCAAACTTTATATCTTTGATGTGTATGGGCGACGTCGCGTTCAACGACCCGGCGGCGTGACTCTGACTCGAACGCTCTTGCCCGATGGATGAAAACTCAATCTCTTCCCATTTGACGATTTCATCCGCGCCGACGCTCATTTTTAATGACTTCCCATTCATCTTTGTAAACGATAATAAAATACTGGGGTCATAGCACGTGGCGAACAACACGTCGCTATTTCTCGCCCGCACTGCGCTGTGCGACAGCACGTCCACAGAAGACCCGGTGACGACGGCGACCGCGCCCGATGGAATCTCTTCATCTCCGCCTACGTAATCACAAATCAGAATCGTCGGAACTTGAAAGGTGTCGTTCATGACATCTTCGAGCTGCACAACGCGCTTGACTTGACCTGAGCACGTCGCCGGGGAAATGACTTGCCAGTCGCCCATCTTGGCTTGCTCGCGCAAGTACGGGTCGAGCCGCGTGAGCACGAGAGATAACGCAAACGCCGGACCACCGCGAATGACTTCCTCGGAGAACAATTCGACGGTCCACGACTCACAGTTACATCGACGACCGATGACATCCGCCGTGGGTTGCATCAAGTCGAATGTTTTGGACGCGTGTTCGGTGACGGCGAGCCGAATGCGGTCGACGGTGGCTTTGGCACGCAAGGCCCAATCGGCGTCGCCGTTATTCTTCGCCTCGCGAATGCGACGCCAGTTGAGCAAACTGAACAACAAGTCATCATTCGTGGACGGTAACGATAAGCACAAATCCTCGAGTACCATATCCGTGAGCTCCATTTGGCCTTCGATGCCGCTCACGGCTTCGGCGCCGCGTTGAATCGCGCGATTGCTCACGTCGGCAATGGAAATATCCAAGTAGAGCAATTCGCGAACCCACGCCGGATCTTTGGCGTCGGCCAAGCCAGAGTCACGCAACCCATGTCTCGCTTCCAAACACGCGCCGATGACGTGGAAAATATCCCCGCTCGATTGATTCTGCATGATAAACTGAATCGATTGCACGACGTCGTTTGACAGTCGACCGCGGCAGGCGTTGAAACTCTCCTCCAAATCCGCGCCGCTGTGTACGGATTTCAAGATTTTCCTATAATTCTCAAAGTCTCGAATGAGCTCGTTTTTAATCTGCGGTCGCCAAATTGGTTCACTCTTGACCGGCCGCTCGAAAGACTCGAGACGTTCGCGAGTGACGCCGCCTTCGGTGAGCGTGCTCCAGTAAGCGTTCAAGTCGCCTTCGGCGCGTAAAAAGTTCAAGTAGGCGTCGCAGATGACGATATCATCCGGCGTCGTGTTATTGTGCAGCTTTTGATGCCACTCTTCCATCCAGATACCTTTAACTTCTTTTATGTTGTTGCGGTGCATGATGTTTAAGATTTCATCGCGGATTTGTTGGCCTTGTCCGCCTTCGCCACCCTTGCCGAGCGTGCCGAGCATGAGACGGGCGACGTCGCGAAGGTGCGGCTTGGAGCAGTATATTTCAGCCACACTGTGCGTGAGTTTAGATTGTGCGCTGGATAATTCGCGCGGCTTGACGTTGTAATTGCGTTGCCATGTGAGTTGGCGAATGGAGCTGAACCGAAGCCAAACGAAAATCTTCGCCGCCGATTCAATCGCCTTGGATGCGCTCTCGGCGTCGCCGCAATGTTTTTTTAAAAGCGAATGCGCCAAGTTGAACCGGTGCATGAGCGACCACCATGAATTGCCAGCTTCAGCGCGCGTGATGGCATCCACGAGGTCATCCACCGTTCGCTCTTTTGGGTTCACGCGCATGCATGACGCTTGGAAATTCGCGTTCCCGTTGGACGCATCCTTGTACCAATGCGTGCCCGCGGCGTCGCGAAAGACAAAATGTAAACCCATGAGCTCGTTCGGACCAGCGCCTGGCAAGTCAAATGTCAAACTCTGCATGAAATAACACGCGTCGAGTTCTTGTTCATCCATAGTCGCCGTCGAGGACACGCGGTCGCTGGGAAAACATCCTTCAAACGGCACGAGGGGCGTTTCGCACGACATGTGCGACACAACCTTTGTGCCCTTGGGATGCACATCCTTCTTGGGTAAAATCCACTGCCCGGGCTCGTCCTTGGCTACGCCCCAGTGCACAATGAGCGGCTCCAGCGCATTCGTCGTCATCACCACCTGCCGGGACGTGACCATGTTCCTCGGCGCAGACTCTGCTTCTTTGTCTCGTTCAGAAAACTCAAACACTTGCACGATGAGCTCGCCGTCGGCGAGCGGGTAAATGCGTTCGCCGATGAGCATGCGGCCGTCATCGTCGGCTGAAATCGCGCGCCATCGCTCAACGATTGAAGGTTCAGTGCTCTTCTTGGTTTCTTGCGTGTCAATCAGTGCGGACGGCGCGACAAGCTCTCGTAAATTCCGTCCTCGCCGGCGCTCTGACGCGTCATAGGCGACAACCTCAGGCGTGACGACGACGGCGGGCGGTTCTTTATCCACCACCGGTGCTTTCGCCTGCGCATGCGCCACCGGCTCATCAACGACGATCGCCGCCGCCTTCATTTGCGCCTCCGCCACGCGTCGCGCCTCCTCCTTCTCCGCCTTGCGTCGCGCCTCGTCCCGTCCCGCTTCAACCGTCTTCGCCTCCAGCGCGCGACTTTCATCATCTCCATCCACCGGCGCTTGCCCATACCGCTTACGAATCGCATTCAAACTCAACCCATTCGCAACTTCACGTTTCAAATCCAACGCCGCGGCTTTAAACTCGCTCGCCTGCCACTCAGGCGTCGTGTTCTCGGGCTTTCCAGCCTCTTCCCAGCGCACGTACGCGCGAATCTGAATCAAATCCCTCGGCACCTCCACCCTATCCAGCTCCTCCGCCGTAAACTCGATCGCCGCAGACGACGCCGATGACGATGCGTTCCCCCGCCGCGCTTCACACCGCGTCCGCCGCGCCGCACACGGTGCGCCGCGCGCGATCGGCGATCGCCCGCGCGCCGCCGGATGCGCTTTAATCATCCCTTTGACCCCGGTCGTCGCCGCGTACGACGCAGACATGGCGCGCGCGATGCCCGGGACGATGTAAACAATGTTCGACGCGCGATGTGTCGCGACAAACTCGCGCGCGTGAGATCGCAATCGCGTCAAAAAGTGGCGTTGATTGGCGAATTGATTGTGCGATCGATCCGCGTCATCATTGGCGATTACCGTTGCCGGCGCATCATTCGCCGTCGCGCGCCTTCGCCGATCGCCGGTAGACGCACGCGCAGCAGTCCCTCGATCCTCGCTGCACGCACCGCATCGCGCATCGCGACGATCGATCGGATGTCGACGTACACGGAAGCCGACGTGGCGGCGCACGCGCATGCGAATGATTGCTGGGTCATCATCGACGATGGCGTGTACGATTTAACCAAGTTTGCCAAGTTTCATCCCGGTGGGGCGGCGCTGATCGTCGCCGCGGGTGGACAGGATGCGACAGAGGCGTTTTATGGCTTGCACAGGGCGGAGATCTTGGAGAAGATGGCGGGGAAGTATAAAATTGGTGTGTGCGCGGGGAAGCGTCCTCGGAGCGTCGAAGCGTACGGGGCGTTGAGTCGAGTGCCGTATGCGGAACCGAGCGCGTTTCAGGGCGCACCGTCGCCGTACTATGATGAATCACATGTGCGGTTTCGTGAAGCGGTGCGGGCGTTTTATGATGAGCATATACGACCGGACATGGTGCGCCTGGATGACGCGGGGACGTCGCCGAGTATGGATGTCTTCGCAAAGCTCGGCGAGGCGGGCATGTTGGCGACGCGTTTGCAGCCTGGACCGTGGATGATGGATTGCGTGAAGAATTGTGGGATGAAATTACCGGGTGGTATCGCGCCGGAGAAGTTTGATACGTTTCATGAGCTCATCGCGCATGAAGAGCTCGGACGGTTGGGCGTGCCCGGGTACTGCGACGGCTTGGGCGCGGGATTTGTCATCGGTATCCCGCCCGTATTGATGTTTGCGCGACCGGAAATCCGTCAGAAAATTGGCCGAGAGACTATCATGGGCAAGAAGACGATTTGCCTCGCGATTTCCGACCCATTTGCGGGCTCGGATGTGGCGTCGATTCAGTGCACGGCGACGAAGACGCCGTGTGGCAAGTTTTACATCGTCAACGGCGTGAAGAAATGGATCACGAATGGCGCGTTCGCGGATTATTTCACCTTGGCCGTGCGTACTGGTGGTAAAGGGTTTCAGGCGCTGTCGCTCATCGTCGTCGAGCGTGGTGAGGGCGTAGAGACGACAAAGATCAAGACGTCATATTCCCCGGCGGCGGGCACAGCGTACATCATCTTTGAAAATGTCAAAGTTCCGGTTGAAAATTTACTCGGGCGCGAAGGCGACGGGTTTAAGCTCATCATGCACAACTTTAACCACGAACGGTGGATGATCGTCGCTGGTACGAATGGCGCCATGCGCAACGTCATCAAAGAATGCTATTTGTGGGCGGCTCAGCGCAAGGTGTTTGGCAAGCCGTTGCTCGAGCAAGCCGTCATTCGCAACAAACTCGCGCGCATGACATCTCAACTCGAAGCCGTGCAGTGCTGGACCGAGGCCATAACGTATCAAATGGGCATTTTAAGCCACGAAGAGCAAGCCAAGCAGCTTGCAGGGCCGATTGCGTTGTTGAAATTCCTGTGCACACGCGTGGCGAATTTCGTCGCCGACGAAAGCGCTCAAGTCTTCGGCGGCCGCGCCATCACTCGCACCGGCATGGGGCGAGTCATCGAAGGTTTTAACCGCGCGCACAAATTTTCTGCAATTTTAGGCGGAAGCGAAGAGGTCATGGCTGATCTCGGTACGCGCCAAGTGATGAAGCAATTCCCAGACGCTAAGCTCTAGTCGAGCAATGATTTTCCCCTCCAATTTACAATGATTTTTGATCTTTCTTTTCGTTGTCACGTGTGTTGACGACGCATCACAGTAAACGTTTATAATGATGATAAATAAACACGTACACATTACAAATAAATAGCTTTACCGTACTAGCGAGGCGCGGCTGGCGCGCGTTGAGAGGCGTCGGCGGCGACGTCTTCAACGATGAACGAAGGCTTCTTCTCGTCATCCACGGCCTCGGGATAATCGAGCGTGTAGTGCAAACCGCGGGACTCTTTGCGCATCAACGCGCATCGTAACATTAACCTACCGACGACGATTAGGTTACTAATCTCGGCGGTGCCCATGGTGTACCCAGAGCACACCGCCGCGCGGTCTTCGCACGCGCGCGACAGCGTCTGAAGTTTACGCAACGCGTCTTCCATCTCCACCGTCGTGCGCACAATCCCGGCAGCGTTCCACATCGTGCGCTGAATTTCAGCACGCATGTCACGCTCCCACGCGTCGTCTTTGTTGACAAACGCAGAGTTGGTTGCGCACGCGCGAGTGAGCGCCAAGCACTCCTTGTCCAGCCACCGTCGCAATTCATCTTCGTCGACGTCGAGCGCGGGTAATTCCGCACGCAAGGCGTTGATTTCATCCGTTACAGACGCCACGGCGCGACGTGCGAACACAACGCCTTCCAACAATGAATTGCTCGCCAATCTATTGGCGCCGTGCACGCCCGTGTAAGCGACTTCACCGCACGCAAAGAGCCCTCGCAATGACGTCTCCCCGTTTTCATTTGTCGACACCCCACCGCACATGTAATGCGCCGCTGGAACGACAGGAATACGCTCCGTCGTCATGTCTAGTCCACGTTTGGCCAATTCACCGGCGACGCCGGGAAAGTTGGCGCGAATTTCGTCCGCGCCGACGTGCGTAATGTCTAAAAACACGCAGTTTGACTTTGTACGCTTCATCTCGCTGTCGATGCTTCGAGCGACAATATCTCTTGGTGCAAGCTCTTCACGCTCGTCGTAACGCGACATGAAGCGCTCACCTAGCGCGTTGTATAACTGTCCTCCGTGCCCACGCACGGCCTCGGTAATCAGAAACGCATTCTCATTCGCCTCGAGTTTCATCGCGCCGCCTGGGCCGGTGAAGAGCGCAGTCGGGTGAAACTGCATGAACTCCATATTTGCCACCGTGGCGCCGACGCGCATAGCCATGGCAACGCCATCGCCCGTGCTCACCACAGGATTCGTCGTGCTCGGAAACAAGTGCCCGGCGCCACCGCACGCTAAAACCGTCGACGACGCCACGAATGCCGTGGTCGTCCCCGACGCTTCATCCACGACGAGCGCGCCCGTGCATCGCGTCGACTCACCGTCTCGCGTCTTCAGCAGCTCCATGGCGAAATGATGCTCATAAAATGTAATGCGCGGATGCGCTCGGGCGGCTTCGAGCAGCGCGCGCTCGATTTCCTTGCCCGTCATATCATCCGCGTGCACGATGCGGTGCCTACTGTGACCACCTTCGCGCGCCAAGTGCAACGCGCCATCGCTCTCACGCCTCGTAAATCGCGTTCCACGCTCGATAAGCGTCTCCACCGCCGCACGCGAGTCTTCCACCATCACCCGCACCGCGCGTTCGTCGCACAAGTACCCTCCCGCGATGCACGTATCCCGCACGTGCTCATCCACCGAATCCAACTTATCCACTACGGCGCTAATTCCACCCTGCGCGTACGACGTCGACGCCTCGAATGCCGACGCTTTCGTGATAATAGCCACATCCCCTACTTCGGCTGCATCGAGCGCATAGCTCAATCCCGCGATCCCGCTCCCAATAACGGCGAAATCCACGCGAGCGCACGCATCCGGGACGACCCCAAACGCCGACGGCTTTCTGAGCCCCGCCGCGCGTTGCTTCGCCCGCTGCGCCAGCGTCGTCGCTCCCGCCCCGCCGCGCGACATCGCCACTGACGACGACGACGCCACCGACGCACCACCACCACCACCACTCATCGCGTCGTCATCATCCACCGACGTCCCAGCGTCCTCATCGATCGACGGCGAAATCGCCTCGCGAACCCCTCCGCGTCGACATCCTCCACCGCACCGCACCGTCGCCGTCACCGTCACCGTCGCGTCGCGCATCGCACGCCGACGTCCCGCGCAATGCCTCGCATCGCCGCGGCGCATCGCAGGCACAACCGCCGCCGACGTCGACGACGTCATCGTCGATGCCATCACAGATCTCGCACAGATCGTCCACGCGCGTCGCCGCCGCCGTCGCGCCGCGTCGTCGTCGCCGTCGCCGTCGCGCCGTCGTCGTCGCCGCGCGAGAGAACCACGCGCGCGCGTGCGTTCGCGCACCGCTCTGCGTCTGTTCGCGCGCGAACGGACGCCGTCGGCGTCGACGAATGGCGACGAACGACGCGACGGCGGCGCCACCGTCATCGATCGATCGATCGATATTTTCATCGATCGATATTTTCATCGATATGTGTCACGCACTCGATCGATATTCTGTCGCTTTCGATGGGCGACGTGTGGTTTGGACTCGGCGTGACGATTGAACTTCAATCGATTGCACATCGATCGTCATCGTCGCGTCGCGACGACGCGCGCGTGCGGGAAGGAACGATGGCGTGGACGATGATGATGATGCGGGTGGCGTGCGTGCGCGCCGACGCGCGGCGCGGCGACGCCATGGCGCGCGTCGTGGGCGTTTTTTCACGGCGTGCACGCATCGATGCGTCGCATCGATGCGTCGACAGTGCGCGACGCGAGTGGCGGTGGGATGGACGAGGCGCGCGCGTCGCGGGCGCATGCGCCGCGCGGCGATGGCGATGGCGGTGGTGGCGGCGTCGGCGGCGGTGGCGGCGTCGGCGGCGGCGCGCGCGAGGCGAGTGACGTGTTGGTGGTGCTCTGCGGTGTTCCAGGAAGCGGCAAAACGACGTTCGCGCGCGCGGTGTGCGCGATGATTGACGCCGGCGAGGCGGTGATGCCATCGATGTCGTGTGTGTCGTCGTTTGAGGCGCATCATGTGAGCGTGGATGCGCACGAGCGCGCGCTGCGTGACGCCGCGGGCGCGCGTCCCGAGGACGCGTTCGACGCCGAGGCGTGGAAGTCGGCGCGGGCGCAAGCGCGCGCGCGCGCGGCGGAGCTCCTGCGCGATGAGGATGGTGGTGATGATGGTGGTGGAGCGTCGACGAGTCGGCGTCGGCGTCGCGTGCGCCGCGTGGTGTTCGCGGACGATAATAACTATTACGCGTCGATGCGCTGGGAATGGTTTCAAATCGCGCGCGAGCGCGGCGCCGCGTGCGTGTGCGCGTACGTCGTCGCCGGGGATGACGAGAATGGTCACATTCCTGCCGGCGGTGTCGATATCGCGCGCGAGCGAAACGCGAGGCGCGCGAGCGATCGGGTTCCAGATGAAGCGTTTTCGCGCGCCAGACGGACATTTGAAGCGCCGCCGACGCGTTTGCGGCTCGATGACGGATCTTCCCTGTCATTGTCGTCGTTTCCCACCGTGCGCATCGATACACACGCATGCGGTTACGACGTTGCCGTCGCGTGGGCATCCATCGTCGCCGCGTGGGGCGCGGCGCCGAAGAAATTGCGTACGGCGGAGGAATTGGAGTCGGCGCGCGAAGAGACGCGCCGAAACGCCGCGCACGCCGTCGACGTGCGGTCGCGTAAAGCCGTATCGCTCGCCATCGCGCGCGCCGACGCATCATCGCGCGCACACGTGGCGGCAATCGTGAACGACGCGCGTCGTGAGCTTGTAGCGCGCGTACGAAAAGCGAAAAGCGCGGATGAACTCGAAGCGCTCGAGCGCGCGTTTTACGCCCGCGTCGACGCGTAGACCTAGCAGTAGCCACCATAGCCTCGTCGTCGCTGAGCGATACATTTCCATATACATGTGCATCACATATACCACGTCGTTTTATGCGTCAAATGCGTCGTATCATCCGGCGCTTTGAGGCTGAGCCTCAGAGCGCGACGCGCCCGTAGCCAACATGTACCTCGCCCGCGCGTGGGCGCGCGCGAGCGCCATCGGCGACGTCCGCGAGCGCGAACGCACCGACGTCTTCGCCGCACGCATCGCCGACGCCGACGCGTCCACCACCGCGGCGTCGGCGCGCGATGACGACGACGAAAAGTCCCGACCGAATCAACAGTCATCAGCAGCAGCACCATCACCGTCGTCGCGTCGTCGCGACGCGCGCCACGGATGCGCTGCGCACCGCGAAGGCGCCTTCATCGCCGCCTTCTCCGGTCCCGTCATCGCATTCCGCGAGCTCGGCCCGCGCGGTTGCGCGATTGGCGAGTGGCGCGCGGACGCCGACGACGCCTACGTCGCGCTCGCGTGGCAAGAAGACGCCCCCGACGACGACGTCGACGATCTGCGTCGCCTGCGCCGCGCCGCATCGGCACCGTCGCCATCGTATGCGCGCACCGCCGCGCGCGACGTCGAGGAGCGCGTGATGGCGCGCGCTTGCGCGGTGACGGAGAAGGGCGAGGCGCACGCGTTTCGAGCGACGTCGAGCCGAGCTCCGTTGAACGGCGACGTCACTGGCGACGTCGAGCTCGAGCGCGTGCTCGCACTCGATGACGGTGAACGTGCGACGTGCGTGGCGTCGGATGAGCTCGAATTCGTGCTCGGAACCGATCGCGGGCGCGTGGTGTTTATCGACTGGAGCCGCGGGACGGAGACGCGAGCGGCGGACGTCAGACGTCGGGAATCGGATGGCGGAGCGACGAGCGTGGATTGGTGCGCGAGCACGTCCACGTGTGTGGTTCGTTTTGACTCGGGTGCGGTGTGTGCGGCGGAAATTGATGGCGACGGGGGCGTGCGCGCGATGAATTGGATTGACGCGTTTCCGTGTCCGTCGACGTGCGCGGCGTTTCATCGACGGACGCGTGCGTTGGCGCTTGGCACCGCGGATGGTGAAATACGCATGTATGACGATGCGATGACCGCCGAGGCGAGTAAACCGAGACGTGTGTTGAACGTGCGCGCGTTTGGGTTCGGAGTGGAGGACACGGGCGCGGTGGCGCATATGAAATGGTCCAACGACGGAGTCGCGCTCGCGGCGGGATGGCGTCGGCGAGGCATCGGCGTGTGGAGCAATTCTGGATGCTTGTTAATGTGTTCGCTCCATCACGGCGCTGCTGGTGGTGCTCATGGAAACCCGCGACGAAACGTGACGTTTGCGGACGACCTCAAAGGCAATGACGGCGACGACGACGAGGATGAGCCGCGCGTTGGCGCGTGTCTCGGCGTCCCGGCGTGGGGTGTCGGCGGATTGAGCCTCTTCTTCGTATGTCTCGTCGACGACCAGCACCACACCGGCGGCGTCGCCAAGCTTTTGGAGTACTCGCTCGTGAGAAATATTTCAGCGCCACAAATTTGCGCGCGAAGCAGCGTCACAGACGACACGAATGCGCAGATATCTGACGGCGAAGCGCACGTCTTGCTCGCCGACGACAGAGCGTTCGTCATTCGCGCCAACGCGAACGGTCAACTCCATATCCATCAAGCGATATGTCCAGCGGCATACGTAGACGCGCAATGGCCCATGCGGTTAGCGTGCGCCAGCGCCGATGGCAGTCGCATCGCCGTCGCTGGCGCGCGCGGATGCGTCGCGTACAACGCCAGGGATGAAAAGTGGACCATGTTTGGCAGCGTCGCCGAAGAACACGAATTCGAAGCGCTCGCATTGACGTGGATCGACGTCCCGCGCGGCAACGCGCGTAGTCCAATTTTAGCCGTCGCCGCGAGGTTTGGCAAGCCTCGGTTGTTTAGCACATCGCTCAAGGTGTCGCACCGCGTGCAGTTTTATTCGCGGGATCGCTTGGGCGGTTCGGCGACGTTGGGGTCGCTGCCTCTTCCAGCCGAGCCCACGCACTTGAGCGCGTGTGGATCGCATTTCGTGGTGGGTTTTGAAAGTGGTGAAATGGCGGTGTATAAGTTCGACATGCACGGAGACGAAGGCGCGGTGCATCCGGTGCGAGAGTCGTCGGGGCAGCGGCGAATGACGACGACGCGAAACGGTCGCGCGCTCGTCGCGTGCGCTCTGACGCCGGATATTGCGGGTGACGCTCCGAGTGAGGCGCTCGTGCTCACGAATGCACGAGAACTGCTGCTCGTGGATTTAACGGACAATCACGCGCCGGTGACAATATTACGAGACGTGACGGACTTTTGGGTGTCGCCTCGAGCGCGGGAATCGAGCGCCGCGGGCCAGAATCGGGACGACGGCGACGAAAGTAGCAGTGGATTTGAGAGCGCGGAGGATCTGAGCAATGGCGCCTCGGTGTCATTGGAAAACCCCGTCGACCGCGGGTGCGTGTTTGCGTACGGTGCCGACGGCATGCGCATTTGCTATTTTCCGCGCGACGGCGCGCGGCAAATCTTTCGCCTGGGCGCGGTGTGCGTCGACGTCGACCGTTCGACGAAGAATCCCGAACTCGAGTTCGATCGCGAGCTCTACCCGGTGCATGTAAGTGTGCGTCTCAGTCGTATCGTCGGCGTCGCACAAAAGCTATCGTTTTCCGATGCTCATGGAGAGTCGCCGTATTTTTCCATAGCGCCAAAGTCGCACACCATTGTCCCGTGCGTGTTGCGCAAATTATTGAGCGCTGGAAGTCACGATGCGGCGTTGCGATTCGCTCGAGCTGAGAGACGACAGACGCCATACTTCACGCACGCGCTTGAATGGTTGCTGTTCACCGCACTCGAGAGCGCCAATCGTGACGCGATGACGCACGCGGCGTTGAAACAGTCGTTGGCGTTGTTGCGAGAGCTTCCAAATTATCTCGAGATTGTCGTCTCCGTGGCGCGTAAAACGGACAACACGCGTTGGGAAGCGTTATTTACCGCCGCTGGGTCGCCAAGTGATTTGTGTCGTCACGCATTGAGGGCTGATAGATTGCGAATCGCCGCGTGTTACATTCTCGTCGTTGATAAACTCGAAGGTGAAGTCGCCGGCCGCGCCGTCGCGATTGAAGTCATGCGCGAGGCACTCGCGGCGCACGATTACCGCCTAGTCGAGGATGTCATCAAGTTCTTGTTGAGACCCGTGCGCGTGACGGCGAGTGGAGAAGAAGACGTCAAGCCTGGTTTAATTGGGCGCGTATTAAATATCATCGTGCCGCCGCCGAATAGCGTACTGGCGCTCGGCGCTCGAGCGGACCGCGAGCTCACGCTTGACGTCACGGAGCAAGGGATTTTAAAGGCCCACTTAGACGCATTAGCGCGAGAGAAGGATATTTTCAACATGGGGGCGTTCGTCTCCGACACCTCGTTCGATGGCATCGGGTATTTTACGCATGAAACCACTGCGGGCGGCTCGGCGTACATTGACAACTTTTCCACGGCGCTCGAAGCCGCGGTGATGTCTTTACGACGCCGCGTAGCCGAGCGGCGAGAAAAAGCCACAGCGAGTGCTGCGCAACGGCGCAGAAATGAAAGTAAAGATAGCCTGCTCGCGGGAGACGTGTTCGATTTGTCGACATCGAGTACGGATACGGCGCGAGCGAACGCGTTGCTCGACGTCGCGCGAACGGCCCGGTGCACGGATTGGTCGCTCTTGATCGCCACCACGCTCGGCCGCGTCGATGTGCTCGTCGACATGTTTCGAGCCGAGCGCGTGTTAGTAAAACCATGGCGAGACGTGTGTGAGAAATGCGCCGCGCGTTCGGGTGATCAAGAGTTCAAAGAGTTTCTGAAAAAGACTGTCGACGAGGTCGACGCCGCGTGCGGACGAGGATGAACTCTCGCTCTAGCATCGTAAAATTTAGTAGTCGCAAATCATGCGGTAGGTTCTTACATTTTAATTGTCCAACACATCCGAAACGTATTGTTTGATTTCGTTCTTGCGTTCGGAAAGAGAAACCGCAAATTGGGTCTCGAGAGACTGACGAATGGTTTTCATCGAGACTTCCTCCATGTTTGCATCTTTGAGCAAGCTCTTGATGGCGTCTTTGATGGCTTCGCTCGACGGTTGCTGTGGTGCTGGCGTAGGTGCGGGCGCTGGAGCCGGCGCCGCGGGCTTTGGCGCTGGGGCTGGCGACACAGGCTTTGGCGCTGGGGCTGGCGACGCGGGCTTCGGCGCGGGCTTTGGCGCGGGTTTCGGCGTCGGCGCCGCCTTGGCCCGGGGCGCCTGTTTCGGCTTTTTCGCTGAAGCCTTAAATTCTTCATCGGAATCAGATTCGTCTTCGTCTTCGTCCTCGTCCTCGTCCTCGTCCTCGTCTTCTTCTTCTTCTTCTTCTTCTTCTTCTTCTTCTTCTTCTTCTTCTTCGTCGTCTTCCTCCTCATCGTCACCTTCGGCTTTGGGTTCCTTTTCGCCCGTCAATTTGGCGATTTTTGCCTTTAACGCTGCGTTCTCCGCCTTGAGCTTCTTAATCAAAGCCGCCTGTTTATCCGATCCACCGCTCGCACGCTTCGGTGCCTTGGCTTTCTTCGCTTCAGTGCGCGCACGTTTACGATCTCTCGCCGCCTTCTTCTTCTCTTCCACCTCGGCGAGCGATTTCTTCCCGCTCGCGCTCGGTGCGTCCAAAAACGCGGCTAAACGCTCCACTTGCGCCTCCTTCTTCCCATCCGCACCCGTCCCGCGCGCAAGCTCAAACAAATCCAACAACTCATGCAATGTATCCTTATACGCACGAGTGAGCAAATCAATCTTCATCTCGCGCTCACCATCCGCTTCAAACACCCACCCGCTAAACTCGCCGATGCGCGCCTTCACCGTTTGCTGCTTCGGCACCCCCTTATACAAGATGCGGTACAAAAACTTCAAGATATCCTCCTTGCGAGAAATCTTCGACAGCTTAAACGCAACGTTCGGGATATCGGCGAGCTTCGTCCCGCGTCCGCGCTTGATGTCGAGCTCCTTCTTCTCTTCCACGACCGGGGCGAAGACTTCTACTTTTTTGCGCTCACGCTTCGCTGGGGCGGTGCTGGTCGTCGTCGGCGTCGTCGTCGGCGGCGTCGGCTTCGCGGGCGCGGGCGCGAATTCCATCGGCGCCGTCGTGTTCGTCGTATCCATCATCGTGTGCTCCATCGTCGTCGTCGTGCGGCGCAAGGCTGCGTCATTCAATGCGGTCGTTGAACTTTAATTTTTAAACTTCAAACGACAGCTCACCGCACGCGGGTATCACCGCACGCGTGTTCGCGCACGTGCGACGTCGGGAGACGAGTGAAATGGTATTTCGCGCCATCATAAACGCTATAAAGACGTACCGCGCGCAGACGCGGGCGTTGGAGCACATTCGCGCGGAGCGGGCGGCGATACAGCGCACGGCGGATGAACTCGCGGCGATGGAGCGCACGAATCGCGCCGCCGAGGCTGACCTCGCAGAGTTCCTGAAGTTTTCAAAGGAAGAGATGGAGGCGAACTCGGCAGCGCTGGAGGAGGCGGACCGGGTGTCGACGGAGTTGGCGAATCGATTGGGCGAGCTCGGGGAGATGCAGATTCGGGACACGTACGAGGCTGAACACGCGTTGGCGGATGCTGTGGAGGGTGCGTCGAGCGCGGCGCGCGTGAAGGAAGTTATGGATCGCATCGTGCGTGGACATGCCTCGGGTGGAGGTGATGGGAAGTCGTCGCCGTAGACGCCTCACGGATTTGGTTGGAGTCAGTCGACTCGAGCGATATAGAACGAAATAGTTAGAAGAAGCGGCGTGTCGCGTCGGCGTTGACGTGTACACATGTATTAATATGTCATAAGAATTTATTTATTGCAACAGTTGTCTTTTGAGACGATCATTCCGTCGATGACGGGGGCGGATTTTGTTGAACGCGCATCGCTGGCTTGGACAAAAGTCGGCCCGTGCCGCGTCGAATACCTTCCAATTCTGGGCGGCGAGACAGTACTGGCCGGGTGCTGGTATCGGATTTCGCTGGACTTTCGAATCGCATGTGCTTTTTTAGCGGTTGTCCGGCGTCTGTGGATGGGCTACCAGGCGCAGCGGCGGCGTTCACAGCGCTTAAAATGCGCCGCGCCGTGCCCATTGTGCCGGGCGTTTTCCCTGGCGTTCTGCCCGGCGCCGGGCGTTTCAACGCTGGCGTGCGCGACGGCGTCCTTGATGCCATCACCGGTGGATCGATACCTTTGAGTTGAGCAATCTCCGTCTTCGCCGCGTGCAAAGCGACTTCTAGAGACTCGATGCGCGCGTGCGCCGCGGATGATTTGGTTTTGGATGCCGCGGCAGCCTTTTGAGCATCTTCAACATCATTCATGAGCGCAGTCATCTTCGCCTCCATGTCTGCCGCCCGCTCTTCAGCACGCTTTCTCGCTGCCTTTGCTACTTCTAATCTCGCATCTGCTCTAGACTGCGCATCTGCGGCCCACGAAGCGTCCTCACCGGTAGTGTCTGAATCGCTTCTCGACGCCGACGCCAACCTCCGCTCCAAATTTTTCAATTCATCATCCTTGGCTTCGAGGTCGGCTTGAAGCTGGCGAATTTGCATTTGTGCGTGGCCCGCGGCGGTGAACTCAGCCGCGGCTGCGGTTTTTGCTTTGTTCACTTCTTCTTTCGCCATGGCGAGCTTCTTCTCCGCATTGCGAATATCCGCCGCAAACGCCGCGCTGAGCGTACTCTTTTGTTCCTCGAGGGCAATCTCATGATCCGCACGAACGTCTTCGAGTACCTTGTTCGACTCCTCCGTGATTTTCACTCGCAAAGATTCTTCGACATCAACTTGCGTCTCATCCATGGCTGCCATTTGAGAGCGGAGCTCATCAATCTCACGTGCGTGAGTCGCCTTCATCTCCTCGACGCGTGCCGTTAAGCGCATCTCTGCGTCTTGGCGCTGTTCGAGAGTGTGCTCCAGCGCAGCGATTTGAGCCTTGTACTCGTTCTCAAGCGTCTCAAGCGCTTCGTCGTGCTGTGTCTTCACAGCTGCGAGCTCAGCAAAATGTTCTTTGCAATTCATCGTGTCCTCGGCTACGTCGCGCGCTTCGGCAATCGCCAGTCGTTCCTTGAAAGCAGCCATTTCACCCGCATGCTTGACTTCGAGCGCTTCAATCGCCGATGCGTGCGTGGCATTGATTTTCTCGATTTGTTCCGCGAACGCTTCGGCCTGGGCCGAAAACTTTGACGCGTGCGCGTCAACCAATTCCGCCTGCGCGGCGCGCATGTCTGCGCGGATTTTGGCTTCGGCTTCGACATGCTCGCTGTGTAGCGCCGCGAGAGAAGCTTCGTGCGCGGTTTGAACATCAGTCAACTGCTTGGCAAATTTGGCTTCGAGCTCAGCCGCTTGCGCGCTCAACGCCACAGCGTGCGCCGCGCGCTCGGCGTCAAATGCGCTCTCAGCGTCCTCCTTGGCTTTATTCACGGCTTCGGCTTGGGCGTTAACCACGGCTGCGATCTCGGCATCGCGGGAGGACTCGAGTGCGCGTAGTGCGCTTTGATGTGCGCTAGACATCGCCGCAAGCTTGGCTTGGTGTTCAGCCACGTGCGCGGACAAGGCTTTTTCGTGCTCGGCGCGTTGCTCGTCGAGCGCCGCGTCGATGTCAGCCTTGGATTGTTCGAGTTGCTTGCGCGCCGCAGCGAGTGCCGCGGTGGTTTCTTCGAACGATGAGCTCGCACCTGCGGCTTTTGCCGTCGCTTCGGCGACGAGGATTTCGAGTTCAGCCTTTTCGCGATCAGCTTGTACCTTGTACGCCATCAACGTTTCTAGCTTACCAAACATTTCCTCCATGACTTCCTTATTCTCGGCAAAAGTCGCTTCGATGCGCGCGCGATCAGCCTCGGCGGCTTGTTTGTTCATCTTATGTTCGTGTTCGAGTACTTCAGCAGCAGCTTGCGCCGTACGTGCAGACTCAGCGGCTTCCTCGCTCTCCACCGCGCGTCGTTCGGCGGCTTCGATGGCGGCTTCCAAAATTTTGTTACGTTGCTCGATTTGCGCGTGTGCCGCCAACGCCTCAGCTTTTTCGTCCAGTGCCTTGGCCGTGAGTTCGCCTTCGGCGACGACAAGCTTACGCAAGTCCTTCAATTCTGCTTCTGCAGTGGCTAATCGACCACGGTTTGCCGAACGCTCGTTCTCTGCTTGCAACGCGTCGGCGCGCTCTTGCAACGCCGCGAGCTCCATGCGCACGCGCACGACTTCGGGAGGATGTTCGACTTGCTTCCGAAGTTCAGCGTGCTCAGCGTCGAGCAACTCGGGCGTGAGCGCCTTTTTCTTCAACGCTTCGTCGCGCAAACGAATCACCATCTTAGCTGACTGCAAATTTTTATCCAAGCACGTGCACAGCTCCTTGGCGTCCGCGAGCTTGGCTTTGAGCTTTTCGAGTTCGCCTTCGCTATCTTTCGCCGCCGCACTTGCCGCTCGATTGGCTTTGGCCATAATCGCCTCGAGTTCTAAGATTTTGACCTTGGTGTTCATGCCACCATCACCGCCGCCTTCGGCGAGCAACGCGCGCAGTCGACTCACCTCGGCGGCGAGCTCGCTAGAAGAACCAACGGCTTCTTCATTCGCCACGGCGCGAACCTTCACCAACTTGGCGCGCTGCGCAAACTTTAAAGTCGACAAAGTTTCTTCCACGTTAACATGTGCGGGAGAAACACACGCGAGAAGCGAACATCGTGCGCGCCCGCCGAGCGCGTCTTTGAGTAAAAACGTCAGCTTGGAATCGCGATACGGCACGTGTCGCTCTTTACCGTCAGCCAAGTCCACCAACGCCTTGATCACGTTCCCCAGCGCCGAAAGCGACTTGTTGATCGCGCTCGCTTCTTTCAAACGCTCTCCCGCGGCATCGGTGCTCTTTTGTCGCTCACTCCCGGCTAAATCCACCAAGTGCAACAACGCGCTCTTCTTCGTCACCGGCGCCGTGGGATTCGCCTTGGTGCGACTCTCCACGGAAATTGTAAACACGCTGTGCGAACGAGATGAATCAGCATTCATATTCGTCTGCCCAACCCGTCGATTCGCGGCGCCGCGTAAGAATGTCTCGTACGTTTGCTCAGCGCCCACCACGCGCTCCTCCAACAAATTCTCCACAAACGTCCCGCGCTTGTTATCCTCGCGAATATTAGGCGCCGGACCATCGTACTCGGAATTCATCAACAAATCCCTCAACGTTTCGTTATAAATCTCCAAGTACGAACACTTGACGTCAAATTCCGCGTCACCACCCGCCTCGGCGACGCGCGCGCGTTCGCTCTCCACGCGCGCGAATAACCGACGCAACACGCGCGGAATCAACCCGGCGTGCGCGGCGTTCAAATCCACCTCACCGCCACCACCCATGGCGACATCGCCGCCATCACCACACCCATCGTCGTCATCACGCCCATCGTCGTCGTAATCCACCCCTTGCATCGTATACGTCTTCCCCGCGCCCGTTTGCCCGTACGCGAGCACGCACCCGTGAAACCCCTCCACGACGCCATCCACGATGGGCGCCCCCACGCGCTCAAATATCGCCTCCTGACTCTGCGTCTCATCGCACACGTAATCATACGCAAACGATGACGACGACGTCGTCCCCTGCGCCCCCGCATGCGCCGCAGATCCGGCGCGCGTGACGCTTAATTGCGTGTCGCTGTGCGCGTGAATGGATTTCGCGTACCCGCCATCGAGCTCACGCGCGTTCGGCGGGCGCACGCGCACGAGCACGCGCACGTTCTCGCTCATGATCACCGCGTGCGGCGGTTAGGTGTCCCTCGCGCGCTTCGGCGTGCGTGTCGCGATCGCGATCGCGTCACGCCGTCGTCACACCGCGCGCGTCGTACAGTGCCGACACCCACGCGACATCGACATCGACATCGACTCGACACACACACACACACCGCGTCAGAAAAATAAATACATAGCATAGTAGAGAAAAAAAACGCCCGCATCGCCCGCATCGCCGCATCGTCGCACGCGACCCCGACCCCGTCGTCGTCGTC
>Ga0255763_1000122_pt1 | contig 78966 bp, 63 predicted proteins | sample 041ome_2_FD_179963 | JGI IMG/M metagenome (GOLD analysis project Ga0255763, IMG submission 179963) | Coastal salt marsh microbial communities from the Groves Creek Marsh, Skidaway Island, Georgia - 041406US metaG (version 2) | ecosystem: Environmental > Aquatic > Marine > Intertidal zone > Salt...
ACGCTTGAATTGGATATGGAGGTGCTGGTCCACAGCTTGTTGCACATGGCGTGCGTACAACGTGTCCAGGCTCACATTCCACTTCCGCTCGAATACCGTTTTGAACGCCGCGGCGATGGCCGACGCGCCGCGTACGCGGCTATGCGGCATCTCTGGATCTAGGACAGGGAGGGCGCTGTACATACGCGGCGCAAGACTCAGCGCCCCGTTAGAGTCTCTATTCTTATTCCGGCGATACATCGAGCACCCTTTCTGCCCACAGCGCTTCAGACGCCACGCCGCGTCGCCGAATGGCGCGGGGCAATAGAGCGCGGGCGCCACGGTCACTGGCGCCGCCTGTGCCCGATGTTTAATGGAGCAAAGGGCACAGTTTTGAGACGTGTACTTTTCATCCAGAACCATTTCCTCGAACGACACGCAGCCTTCGATCGTGCGCGGCGATGCGAGTAATCGCGCGAGCAGTTTCTCGCACGATGTCGTCGGCGTACCTTTTATTACCGATCCCGCCCATGAGCCCGAGCGTAACCCAGCGTCGCCAATGCCCCAGACGATTTCGGGCTTAATGTCGTCGTGGGGGAAAGCGCGCGCGCATTGACGGAGAATCGTAGCCTCCATTTTTCGAGCACCAGACGCATATGCGCGCGCGGTCGCCACGACGCCAACGTTGCGAGATTTGCCGTGCGCGGCGGACGACGCGTCTCGGTGTAGCGCGTAAAACCTTTCGCGGTCCATAGGCGCTCGACGATCTATTGGTGCTCTCGCGCCCAAGCCTGCACCGCGCCGCTCCCTCGCGTGAATGCGCAGTCGCAAGCGTCGCGACATCGTGCGCGCGGCGCGACGCCGCGCTAGCGTTCGCTCGTGAATCTCTCGCGCGGTCAGTCGCAGTGTCTCTATCCCGCATTGCTGTGGAACGACGCACTGATCTCCATCGAGAGCAAAGACGAATGACATCGCAGTCAATGCAACGCGACGGCCTGGATCTCCCAATACCACAGCAATGATCCTGCGTTGTTGCACTTGAGGTGCTGGCAGCGCCTGTTGTTGCACTGGAATTGCTGGCAGCGCCGGTCGTTGAGCGCCTGCCTGGCCCGCCGCTGCCGCCGCCGCCGCCGCCTCCTGCGGTTTGAACAAGAAACCGATCGAACGCGCCCCCTTCACGATGGATGTCGCAAACTCATATCCACGCGGCGCGCGCGGTACGCGGAAAAAACTCTTAATAAACCACGATAGAGCGTGTTTATCGAATGCGACGCGCTCATCGCCACGATTGCTACCTGGCGGTTTCCCCCCTTCGGGATTTAGAAACCACGACGCGCCACCCGACCGAGTGGCGGTTACACATGTGACATCAGCCGACACGAGATCCAGTAATGCACTCTGCGGTATGTTCATCGCGCATCTAGAACGTGGCGCGCAGAATGCACGACACAACGCGCGAGATCGCTTTGGTCGCCACTGTCGACGGACGGGCATCTGGACGAAATTGGGTGGTCGCAACCGTCGCAACTGCTGCGCCTGAGCGTTGCGCCAATTAGTTTGGACGTGTTCGCGTATGATCTCTACCCATTTCGCGCGGTACAGCCGCCGCTGTCGACCGTCGCGTAAGTCTTTCAACATGTTGAGATTGCGGAGCGCGGACCACACGCGGGTAAAGTGCCGCATGTGGTCATGAAAACCTATCGCCGCTTCGCGATAAAACTCTTCCTCGCGCATAGCCGCGTCAACACCGACGCCACGAGCTCGCGCCCACGCGCCCACGACGGATTGAAAAAGCTTGCGGACGCCCCTCTTCAGCTTGCCGGGAGCGCGAACGTCTGCTCTTTGAATGAGCCATTGAAAGCTTCGCGCGTCTATCGCCCCCGCGCCGACGCCGTCATCGACGACTTGCTCCCCGTCACTGTCGTCGTCGCCTACAACGTGCTGCAGCTCGGCTAGTTGGCCGTCGTCGAGTGCGAGCATGCGACTAAAGACATTCGTCGTGTTTTCGAGTAGCGCAGCGTCCTCGTCTTCAATCGCCACGTTTGGTGGCCGATTCGGATCAAACTGCGCCACGTATCCTTGCGCTGCCTTCTTGGCAGCAAGAGAAAACGCGGCACGCAACCACCGAGCGTTACGCGCGCTCGACGCCGTCACAGCGGGCACCATGCGCTTGACCGTCTCTCGCGCGATGATATCGACCGCTTCGCGCAACTCGACTTGGAGTTCATACTGCGCTTCCGCGGGACGCCCCACCGCCGCATCGAGCCTGTTTTCGATATCCACCATGCGCTCGCCGGCGCGATCAATCGCGCGGTAGAGCGCCGACGTCACCCCCGGCCTCTTCTGAGCAGAGCGACGACTGATGTTACGCGGCGCCTTAGCCACCACATTCGGTCCATGGCCGGTTTGGGACCAACACGCGCACACCCGCGCCAAGACGGCTTCGAGCGCATCTAGCACCTCAGCGGTCTGTATAGACGCTTCGAGTTGTTGTCTTCTTTGCATGTGTTCTTCGTCGATCACATTCGATTTGCCGTAAACCGCATCAAATACGTAATCGAATGCGTTACGGCGCACCTCGGGTTGTTCGAGGATTTCTCGCGTCGCGGCTCGAGCAACGAAGTCGGACATGCGCTGCACGTCGTCGTGATCCGCGTTCCGCACGAGAACGCGCGCGATTTCACCTAAACGCGTGGGATCATTTGCGCAACCGAGATTGGCGAGTTCAAGTTGGACGTGACGTTTGATGCGCTTCTCCACGTGCAGCCGTGCGTTCGTCTCGCAATTCATGAGAATTCGAGTCGCTGCGCATTGTACAGTTCGATACGTGAAGACATTGATATCCGGTCCAATTTCGACGTCTTTGAATCCCGCGAGAGCCACCTTGGCTTCTCGCAGAATAAGATCGCGTTCTTCGGCCAGCGCCCTCCTCGCAGCATCCGCGCGCCGTGGATCCACGTACGTGGCGATGACGGCATTTACGCTTGACAGGCGGGCTCGTTCGAGTCTATCTATCCGCGCTTGTAGCCGCGGGTTTGGTACACCCGGATTTAAATTGATCATCTCCCTCGCCATCGCGCTCGTAACGTCTTTGAGGCACGTCTGAAAGCTGGCTATTTTACTCAACAGCGTGAACTCTTCGTCGGCCGCCGCCTTGGCGTCCCATATGTTGAGTAACGCCTCCCATGCGTATTCTTGAATGAACACCGCGGCGCGGGCACACACGAGCGACGCAAGCTCTGTGCCGCCATGCATTACCGCGAACATCATCCTCATCGACGTCAACGCTGCATCTGCGCCAAGACGTTGCTCCTCTGGCTTCCGCTTAATCGCACCGCGCTCAGCCTGCACGGGCACGCCAGCGTCGAGGGTCCCATTCCGCACGCAATGCACACCCTTGCGAAAGCCTCGAACGATGGCCATAACTGGATCGTCTTGTTGGCGGAAGACATTGAGGTGCTGCAACGTCTCCGACGATCGGCGAAAAGCGGCGGCATACGTGATGATGTCTCTCCAGCGCGCCCGCATCGCGCCATCGCCATCCCCATCGCCCGCTCGTTGACGTTCGCCGACTTCGGCTAAAAATAGATTCACCACGTCCGGACGTCCCAGCGCTCCGAGTTGCGCAACTGTGTGGTTTAAAATATGGCGCACACGTTCTGCAACCATCGCCACGAACGACCCATCGTTCCTCAGTTCGCTTTTAACGTACGCATCGATGCGCGCGCGGCCTTCGGGAGAGCGCTCGGGAAGCTCGACATCCAACATCCTGATTCCCCTGTTGGCGAGCTCTGCCAATTTTCGCACGCAATCATCCCTTATGACATCATCCGCTCTGGCATTGCGTCGATCCAGTGCATGGGCGGGCACGGCGTCACCCAACGCCCGTTTTATAACACCCCGGTCGGCGCCGTGCCAACCAAACGCCACGTCCAACACGACTGTCTCCGTCACCTTCAGTCGTTTTATGTACCTCCGCCAAATAGCTCCGGCCTCACGTCTCAATGCCACGACCGCGGCATCTGCGCACGTTCCATAGAAACGTCGCAGAGCGCGCAAATTAGTTCGCGGATCCGGCGGCAACTTCGTGCCATCCGTCGGAAGACGCACCGTCTTCCAATCCGCCTCTTCCTCCTCCTGGTCTCCGCCTCTGCCTCCGCCTCTACCTCCGCCTCTACCTCCGCCTCTACCTCCGCCTCCGCCTCTACCTCTGCCTCTACCTCTGCCTCTGCCTCTGGCGACTTGGGCGTCAGCCATGACGAGCGTCGATGCACACCAAAATTTCACAGCCTGAAAAGCAGGCGCGTCTCGGACGTCCAACGCCCCTCGGTCTTCCCTTCGTCCGAGCGCAACGCTCAGTACGCCACCTGGAGCGCGTTACCCACGTTCGCGCCTCCTCCTGGTTACTGCGATCGCCAGGAAATTTAGCTCACTTATCACAGTGTCGTCGTCGAGTGACACCGCGCGCAGTGACGACCGCGTCACGCGCCCGCCATCGCGCGAGATCGATCGCCATCGCGACGCGACGGTTCGTCGATGATGGCCTGGTGATCATATTTTAATCACATATACATGACAATTATATCTTCAGTACGATCCGTATGTCCGAATACTTTAAAAAATAAAATTACACACACCCGGGAGTGCAGTAGTCACTTTCTGCCGATTCGTCCGCGCAAACGAATCGGCATTTAAGGATGGCGCGCGAATGACGCCGCGCGACGCGACGCCTTGGGCGCGCGCGCGACACGCAACGATCGCGAAGGACGACCGCGCACGCGTCGATGGGTTTACGTGTGATTCCACCGCGCGCATCGGCCGCGATATCGTCGATGACGTCATCGGACGGCACGCGCGCCGCACCGAAACCAAAAGAGAACGAAAAGGCGATAAAGGTGGTGGTCGGAAAAAAAACGAACGAAACGTCAGTTTTGTGTTTTTCGTCCCACCGACGATGTTGACCTCGCGTTCGCGCGCGATTTCCCCCTAAACGTGCGCGAAACGTCAAAATTATAAATTCCCCGCACAGGCCCCCTTCGTGCGCGCGAATCGTGTGGTGGAGACGCGTCGAGAGGGGCCTTGAGAGGCGTTTTCCGAAAATAGATCCTCACTTCGCGGCGCACGTGAGCACGTCGTGGAGTCCCCTTGACGACGGATAGAACGCGGAGAACGAAGAGCGTTCGCACATTCAACGTTAACGGTACCAGATCGAGCGCCCGCGTCGAGTCGGATCCGGCGCGCACGCACTCGCATCTCAAGATCGATCCCGCGCGGGTGCCCGCTCGCGGATCGCGCGCGCGATGTTCTTCGAGCGTTACGCGCGTGGTCGGCGTCTGCGACGATCGACGCTCCATCGCGAGCGAGTTTAAAATGAAGAAATTAAAGTCCTCCATACTGTATCAGTCGTTCTACGGTGCGGCGCGTGCGTAACGCACACGATTGCGGTATGGATTCCCCTCCTCGATGCCACGGCTCGCCAAGGCGGGTCGTGGATAGGTCCACGAGTCCCGAGGGACATACACGTGTGAACTATGTAACCCAAATTAGGGGATGGGGTATGGGGTGATGCGACATAGGTCGGGGTTGTGCTGCAATATGCTGAAGTCAGCATATTGAAGGGCATACTAGGTCGCGTTGTCATCATTGCCACGAGGCTACCGGTAGACTCATAGTAATTTTGTAATCCTGTACCCTCATCACGAAGTGAGGATATCCACCAGCGAGACAGCTCAGGGAGCTTGACGCGACGCATCGTCATTCGTCACCGCCGACCGCGGTGGTGATGGTGCGATGTAGAAGGACGCGTGCGTTAGAGATGTGGCGCGCACGCGTCCTCTTCGCCGTCGTATGCGCGCTCATATCACGGATGACGCCGGCGTGGGCGTTCGCCGCGAGCTTTTCGCCGAGCGTTGAAGTTGGAAGTGAAGCGTGGACCACTTCTCGTGCCCAACGACAATTGGCTGACGACGACGCGAGTGGCGCATTCTCATCTTGGCTCGCCGCGTTTGCATTCACGTTTCCTAATGAAAAGTTCGTGCTACAGTACGCTAGAATCCAGGTAGAGCTAAGCGGATTGTGTACGAACACGCGAATTGGGAAAGTGGTTTCAGAACTCGACGTCGAAGCGGCGCAGTTGGCGGTAGATGTGAACGATGTCGAGTTCGATTGCGCGTTGAGTTGGACAGTTGAAGATTATTACGGCAATCGCGCTGTAGGAGACGCTCGAGCCAACGTGTCGCAATCGAGCGCGCAAGCCACCGTCGCCATTGACGTAGACGATGAATTGCGCCCACCGCTGCCGCGTGAAGTCAGCCTTAAGAATTGCGCTATGAATCTTATAGTGCAAGAACTAGCATTTAGTGGGGGTAAGTTTGCGTCAATCTTGAATGCTGCATCTGTGGCAATTCGGAAGGAGCTGGGGCATAGCTTGAATACAGCGTCTTGCAAGCAAGCGACAAAGGCGCTTACGCTCTTCAGCGAAACTGCACTCCCTCAGGAAGAGCGCGCTCTTGCGCAGTATTTCACTCCTATAGATCCACTAGCATTCCCAACCCATGCACATGCAGTGGATTTAGGCTCGAGCAAGCTGAGGCGATGGCTCGCGTTCATGGTTGAGCACTACATTTCTGCGCAACAAGGCACGCGATCGATTGGCGCGTTTGCCAAGTGGCTGGAAGATCAAAATGAACGCAATCATGCGTATAACGCCAAAGTCATTCAAGTTCCACCGTTATGGCTAATTGATCCGGAAACCAAGCAGCCAAAGCTAAGCATTGCGATGCCGCGTGACATTCTTGGCGATGCGCTCGACGATTTGCGATTTATATTGTACGAAATGAAGATTTTAGGTTTAGAGACGGCCAATGCGCTGCATGGACCGGATGTCGTGATGAGTGGCAATAACTCAGAACTGCTCACTTCGTTCAATTTTGGTGTCGGTTGGGAGAAGATTACAGTGAACGTGTCAGGCGTCCTTGAGGTCTTGCCGACGGCAGTCGAGCTCGATCCCTTTCTCGAACCATTGACGGTGAGTTTTGAGCTGCGAAATCCTCAATTCAATACTACTTTTGGACTTGCGATTGATTCAATCGCAATTGGTGCACTGCGAGGTGCACGCGCGACAAATCCATCGTGTCTCGCGTCAACACTAATACAGACACGCCTCCGCGCTCTCGATTTCAGCGGCGCTCCAGCAGAAGTAGTCATCACTCCTTGGCGTATTGGAAAGGCTGCCAACGCAAGCGATGACACGCTAGAAGCGAGCCTGGATGAACTTATTGCACAGGCATCAAAGTTACTGGCGGAAACGCTTCCCGAGGCGCTAGAAGATACCATAAAGCACCAACTTGGTTCCACCGTTCGTGGCGTGTTTGACGACGCGTTACAACGACAAATTGAATCTCTTCAAGCAGAGAACACCTGTCCAACGGTGAGCAAGGCATCTCATAGATTAAATGCCCTCAAGCTTGGATTGTCAACAGCGCTTCTGTATGGTGCCGGCGTGTGTTTGGTGCTGTTTTCTTTACTCATGTTTGGGTACTCGTCTGTCGTCGTGTTTGCATGGAAATGTACGAAGAAGACTTACACGTTGCTTTGGCGGTGCGTTCACGGCGATGATGACGAAAACGATGGCGCACATGACGAAGAAAACAGCTTAAACACGACCCAAACCGTTGCGACTCCTCAATCATCGAGACGCAACTATTCGAGGGCAATGTTCAATCGCGGTGGCAGCGGCGGCGGCGGCGACGACGGCGTCTCTGCGACGATTGATGACGACACGAGTATGATTACTGAAAGTCTTCTCGGCGATGCTGAAATAGATGATGAGGGCAACATTGACATCGATGCCAAATCTCTCAGCCGACGCCAGGCAGCGCTGTATAAATCTTTGGTCGTTTCGAAACGCGCACAATTCGGCTTGCCGATTCTGTACGTGATGACCGTGATGTTATTCTTGGCGTCTAATCTTCGCGTCGGCGCGACAGTCAACGTTCGCGCGTCGATGGGATCAAGTGGCTTGACCGACAACATTTCAGATGTAGTGGTTATTCATGATGTTTTCATTTTTGGTCTCGGCGACACCGTTGCGAATATGTGGCGGGCGGGTGTGTATGTGCTATCAATTCTTATTTTTTTGTTCTCGGGCGTATGGCCGTACGTCAAATTGGCGCTGATGTTTAAAGCCTGGTTTTTGCCTTTCGATTCATCCAAGGAGCGAGGCGCGTTACTTTCGAAGCTTGACGCTTTCGGTAAGTGGTCGCTGTTGGATGCGTTCGTCATGATTTTATTCATGGTGTTGTTCCACTTTGAAGTGTCTACGAACGACGGCGGCGGCAGCGGCAGCGGCGGCGACTTTCAAACATTTGCTTCTTTAACGGTGACGGTTGATCCAAAACCTGGCTTTTTCATTTTTCTTTTCGCGACTTTTCTATCCATGATACTTGGGCAAGTGACCAGTTTGTATCACGACTTGGATGAAGCCGGCAGAGACGAAAAACAGCATGAGCAACAGGAAATCGATGAGAATCCAGACGTTGTCGCAGCAGTGGATGACGAAAAACGAAGCCTCATTTGGATGCAAGCGACACATGGCGACGACATTGCTAGTCAAGACGCCGCGATGCAAATCACCGTTGGCGTGTGCGGCTCGGCGCTGATCATCGCGACGTTCGTATTGCTAATGTTGGGCATGAAAGCGATCGCCATAGAGATTAATTTTCTGGGCGTAGCTGGCGCAGCACTCGGCCCAACCGCATCGAACAAGGCGTTGTCGCTCATCTCAGTTGCGACCGACGTTCCGAAAACGGTCGCGTATCGCGGTGTCATTCGAGCGACGCTTGTGACGTTTGCCTTCGTCGTACCATTAGCACGCATTGTGTTTGTGATGCTGTTATGGCTCGCGCCACTCACCCGTCGTCAGAGACGTGCGTTTTGGCGCGTAAAAGACGTCATCGACGCGTGGAGCGCGCTCGACGTTCTCGTCTTTTCTTTTGTAGCAGCGATGCTACAGATTCGTCAGTTCTTAGGCTTTATGATGGGTGGCAATTGCGACGCGCTGAACCTCACGCTGCAGCAGCTCGTTGAAGGACCAGTAAACGACGGACGCGACTTGTGCTTTGACGTCGACGCGCGCATCCGTAGAGGGGTTGCCTTGTTTGCGTTGAGCGTTTGCGGGAGTTTGGCGAGCACGGCTCTGTTGAATACGTACAAAGCGAGAGAACAAAATGATGATGATGATGTTGATGATGATGATGATGAACGCTGATGATGATGATGACATAGCTTTGTTGTAATGTAAACATATGTACTGCGTAAACCGTGACCGAGGCACATGAATAGACTTTTCTTTTTCTGTCTGCAACGCTCTGTTCGACACAACTCGACTCGCCGCGTTCGCGCGCGCGTACGGAACACCGCAAGCGAACACTCCGTCTCTCTCAGCTCGTATTTATTCGAGAGGTATCGCAGTTTGCGCGGTGTCCGCCATGCGCGCGCGCGAATTTGCCGTCGTCGATGCCGCGCACGCGACGCGGCGAGAGCAATCGGCGTCGGCAACAACGTCATCAGTGGTATGCCATGCGCGCGAGCGCAGGGTCGTATTCGATCTCGCGCCGTTCGAGCACTTCATGCGCGTCGTGTATGGATCCCCGTCGGCGTTGAGTACGCGCATCGACGGCAGCGCGTTCGCGCTCAGGCGTCAACGCGTAGGGGGGACTAAACGAGGAGGAGGAGCAAACGGGGTCGGCGCGACACGCGTCGTGATGTCTCACGCGCAAGCCTCCGAAAAAGCACGCTGCGATACAAGACGCGACACGAAGAATACGATATTTGATACGCTAGGCGGCCGTTGGGTAGTTGCGACGCTGAAGAGAAGGCAAAGCTTCCGCGAAGATGGGCACGACGACGCCATGCGACGACTGTTACACCTAGGCTACTGTTTGAACCGCGCCAACTTAGTCAACGTGCACAAAATGCAAATAGATGGCACTGTGAGAGATCGCGCGTGTACTCTGATCATGAAGCAGCACGTGTTTGGTCTCGCAGACGGCGCCGTTGACGACGACTCGAGCGTCGTCAGAGAAAGCGAACAGACACTCGTCGTGAAAAAGTCCAAAACCAGGCGAGGAAGCACAGCACATGATGCAATTATCGCCATAGAGCGTGCTATAGTGCTCGCACGCTCCATTGCTCGCACGGCCAAGTTTGCGCCGACGCGGCCCATCGGCACGCCAGAAGATGCGCGGTTGGCTAGAGAAATGAACAAGCAAAAATCACAATATGGTGAGCACTTGGTGCGAGAACTGCGTCGCAAAGTGAGTCAATTACGTGGTGAGTGTGCTCAACCAACGTCTCCGTCAAACAAGACGACGAAAAGACACGAACAGTCGCCGCAGCAGGTTGTAGCTCGGCCGTCGATGAAGCGGCGCGCGCCGTCACCAATGGCGCACACCAATTCATCTGCGTCAAAAAGAGCCCGTCGAAAGAGCAGAGAACCGCTCGTGTTGAGGCTCAAAGAACCCAAAGTTGTTATTCCGGGAATAAAACGTGCGAGTGCTTTTGGACGAGACATTACGAATGCGACTTCTGAAAAGACGAAGCGCGTGGTGCAAAGCGTATCAAAAGCCGCGGCGGGGTTCGTGCGTCGTCAAATGTCCGTGAAACGGGACGTGCTGACAATGGCGAGTAGTAGTTTTGCATTCTCGCGGGATAGAGATTAAAAATAATTCAACAATTATCACATGGTAGCTTTCAAACCTATCAGTACTGCCACGGCGCAAACTCCTCTGGAATTACTTGCGAATCGCCGACGGGCTTTTTCACATCGTACTCCCCATTCCATTCCCATACATCCGTACCAACATCCTTTTCCAATTCGTGCAAGTCCGCATGCTCGGCCTTTTTAAACCATCTCGGCGTCCAAACATCTCCCTTTTCTTTTCGAGTACGTCGTTCCGCGCGTTGTCTCTCCTCGAGCAACGTCTTCTTCGACCCAGCTACGCTATTGTCGCCCTTTTCCAAAGCGATTCGATCCGGTCGTAAACGAGAATCAGACGGCATGACACCGGCTTTCGGGGCGCTGGTCATCTCGTTGCACTTGATCGTGTAATGTGTGAAGCCATATTTCGATGGCTTTTCGGGCCACGCGTCTACTTCCCAGAGCTTCACCTTTTCGCCTTCACCAATGCGCTTGTAGCTTAAATCTCTGTTCCAATGACCAGATATTTCAAGCGCTTTCGAGCGATCCGCGCGAACGATGTGCCCATTACACTCGTAACGATTGTAACTCATGATGCTTCCGCAGGCTTTGAAATCAAGTTCAGCCGCCGCGCCCGTCGTCAGGTTCAAAACTTTCATCGCGCCAAACGTGTCGACCCAGATCCTACCGATGATTAAATTGTTCACTCTAGAGGACGGTGGCACAATGTTAAAAACCTCGCCAGTTCGGTGGAGCGTAATTCGCGTACGTCCGACCGGAAACACGTCAACCCAGTTACCCATGAATTTGGTCGTAACCGCAGATGTGATGTCGTACGTAAATTTGCTCGTCTTGACGTGCCCAGCACCGATTGGCGGATGGTGGCTCACTTGCTCAGCTAAATACGTACTTCCATCATTCATTTTTAATTCGAACGTCTCGCCGAGTATGGGATTGAAAGGCTTCTTTGACCGCTCCATGGTGGAATAAACGGCGACGGCAAACGCCGTCACCTTTGCAAGCCTTACGTCAGGATCTTCTTCGTCATCCGCCTCCTCGAGCAAGTGCTGGTACTGCATGATTTCAGCCATCTTCTGCAAGGTAGATAGAGGTTCCATAATGAACGTCGGCACCGAGAACATACTCATGATGTCCGCTCCCATCATGTCTTTGAGCTGGCTCCACATCGCTTTTCTGTCATCCACCGCGTCGACTTCGGTGTGTTCGCCTTGATGCGCTCCGTCACCGCCTTCTGTGACTTCAAGGTCATCATAGCCAGCCAAGTAATTCAATCCATCGCCTACGGCGTTGACCAGGTCCGAACCCCACGTCCCGACGCGTGACAACCAAGACCTGTGTCCGCCTGGCGCCGCTGCCGTCGCGGCATCGCCATCAGCGCCCGCGCTCTTGGGCGGCAAACTGTCCGAAGACATCGCGGCCGATCGTTCGTCCAAGGTGTCGCCCTGTGCACACGCCGTAAACGCGTCGTGCGGCTGTTATTCCCGTACCCACGAGAGTTGATCAACAGCTTGGACGCCGAGCGAAAGGCTTCGCGTCGGACGGGCGCACGTCGACGCTCGATCGACGCTCGGTCGACGACGACGTCGACAAGAAGGCTTATGACTGCGCTCGACGACCACACACGACGACGACGACGACCACGCGACGACGACGACGACGACGACGACGACGTCGGGTGCGCGCCGAGTTCTCGCGCGCGTGTGCGTCTCGAGTGGATAGACCATCCTACTCTGTGTGATTTTTGTCCATCAATCCATGGTCTTGTACTTGTACACGACCGCGGTGTCACCGCCGCCGGCACACACGTCGTGCCGAGTCAGCTGACTTCAGCTGCCTTGGCGTGCGAACACGACCACGAACACGACCACGAATACACGTTCGAGCGCGCGAAAAGCGCCGAACGCGTCAGTGCACGTCGAGCTTCGTGGTGACCACGAACCACGTCGTCGTCGTCGTCGTCGTCGTCGTCGATCTACACACACACACGCGCGCGCGCACACGTTCGCACACGTTCGCGCGAGGACGATGATGCCGATGACGATGAACGCGTCGTTGGCGTTGGCGGCACGCGTCGCACCTCCGACGAGTGCGGGACGACGCAAAGCGCGCGCACACGGTCAACGCGCGAGTGCGATGATGACGACACACACGATGACGTTGTGCTCGTCGACCGGCGCGCCCGGCGCCGCGCGACGCGGTGATGCGACGACGACGACGACGCGCGTGAACAAGGGGGCGCCGCGATCGGCTAGGTTCATGGACGCGAGTGGGCGGGACGGGCGACGCGGGGCGACTGTGGTGACCGCCGCGAGTGCGTCTGTGGCACCCATGGAGCAGTTTAAGAAGTTTTCTGAATTATTCGCCAACTTGTTTCCAATTTGGACCATTCTCGCCGCGGTGGTTGGCGTCATGAGGCCCGCGACGTTTGAGTTTATGACGTCCAACATGTACACGGGCTGCTTGGCGTTGTTGATGTTTTCCATGGGTATCACGTTGACGATTGATGATTTCAAGCGCGTATTCGCCAAGCCTGGGGTGATTAGCCTCGGGTTCTTGGCGTGCTACGTCATGATGCCCGCGTTGGCGTTTGTCATCGGCAACGCCCTTGGTTTATCTGGCCCGCTGTTGGCTGGCCTCATCCTCGTGGGTTCCATCAACGGTGGTCAGGCGTCCAACTTGTGCGCGTACATTGCCCGAGGTGACGTTGCGTTATCTGTGTTGATGACTACCGCCACGACTGTCGGTTGCATTTTCATGACGCCGCTCATCTGCAAGCTCGCGCTCGGCGCCGTCGTCGACGTCGACGCCATCGGCATGGCGGTGTCGACTATTCAAGTCGTTCTCGTGCCCGTTGTCGTTGGGTTGTTCTTGAATAAGAACGTCCCCAAGGTATGCCGTTCTATCGAACCGTTCTCTCCCGTCATTGGTGTCACGATGACCATCATTCTCGTGGGTGGGGCGGTTGCAAACTGCGCCGCGGGCATCCTAGGCGCTGGTATGGCGTTGCAGGCGGCGGCATTTGCGTTGCACTTTATCGGTGGGGTTGCCGGTTACTGGATCATGCGCGTTTTCAAGTACAGTGAAACGACGTGCAGAACGGTTGCGATTGAAACCGCCATGAAGTCGTCCGCATTCGGCTTTTTGTTGGCGTCGCTTCATTTCCCCGAGTACCTCGTGCGCGTGCCTTCGGCGGTTTCCGTCGTCTGGATGGCCGTGCTCGGCTCTACCATGGCGGTTGTGTGGAGATTTATCCCCGTTGAGGACAAGTAGACGTGCGAATCCATTAATACTGCTCTCGTGCTTCTTTCATTCCTAGTCGTGTAAATTCAAAGCAATGCAGTGCATTGAATGCACATAAAGTACTAACGTCGCCCCACACACGTCGCCGCGCATACAAGACAACATGCCGATACCACGAACAACTTTAAGACGCATCCCGCTGGGTCACACCAAAGTCATGGTCACCGACGTGTGTCTCGGTACGATGACTTGGGGCGTGCAGAACACGGAAGAAGAGGCGCACGCGCAACTGGATTACGCGATCAAGGAGCGCGGCGTGAACTTCATCGACACGGCGGAGATGTATCCCGTGCCATCGACCGATCCACGATGGGTGCCGGGGACGACTGAAAAGTACATCGGTACGTGGTTGGCAAAGAACCGAGATTTACGACCGGAACTCGTCATCGCCACTAAAGTCAGTGGCTTTCAAGCCAAGAGCGACACCGTCGCCAACAGAACAGAGCCAGCTGGAGAACCAGCGCCAGCGCGGTTAGATCGGGCATCTATCTTGGCTGCGTGCGATGCAAGTTTGAGACGATTAAACATTGATTACATCGATGTTTATCAGCTTCACTGGCCGGATCGCTACGTGCCTATTGGAGCGTTTTACGGCACGGCTGAGTACGACCCGAAGAAGGAACGTCACGACGCCGTACCCATAAAAGAAACCGTTGCCGCGCTCGGAGAGCTCATCGCGGCTGGTAAAATTAAACACTACGGTCTTTCAAATGAGACTACCTTCGGCGTGTGCGAATTCGTGCGAGTGGCGGACGAACTCGGCGTGCCGCGTCCGGTGTCTATTCAGAACTCGTTTTGTTTGTTGCATCGTTCATTCGAAACTGAGCTCGCCGAGGCGTGTGCGAAGAGAAACTACAACATTCTCCTCCTTCCATGGACGCCATTGGGTGGGGGCGCATTGACAGGAAAGTATCTCGATGGCGCACGACCGGAAGGCGCTCGCATGACGCTCTACTCACATTTCCATCACCGCTATCTCAGCGACAGTTGTCAGACAGCCACGGCAGAATACAAGAAAATTGCCGATGAGGCTGGCGTTTCGTTGACTACTTTGGCATTAAACTGGTGCAAAACCCGTTCATTCGCGACGTCGACAATCATCGGGGCGACAAATATGGAGCAGTTGCGAGAAAACATCGACGCCTTTGAGCCGACGGTTCAACTTAGCAAGGACACCCTAAAAGCCATCGACGCAGTGCACGCCAAATGCCGCGACCCGTCGGTGCCTAATTAAATTAACCAATGCCATGTTTATGAATATCCATATCATCCGATGCACGAATGATGACATATTGACGAGGCCATGACGTATATTACCAGTACGTCTTCGAATAAGTACATACACTACACCAACTGTTGGTACATGCATACTCGTCGGTGCACCAGAGCCGCGCGCGGGCCAGGAGGCGTCCGTCCTTTGTCGAGGTGGCGATGTCGTTTCAGTCGTCGTACGCGCGCGCGAAAGGGATGATGGATGACGCGCGCGCCATCGCGCGGGACGCAGCACGCACTCCACCGTGGTTCGCGGCGGCGGTGGCGATCGTCGCGGCGTGGGTGTGGACGAAACCACCGCCCGAGGCGTTTTATGCGCATTGCGTGAGCGCGCGCGCGGTGCGACGCACGGTGGGGGATGTCGTGCTCGCGGGCGCGATGTCGCCGACGTGGGTGTGTTCGAACTCGGGCGTGCGTGCGCTTGTACAAAAGGCGGCGTTTACGTGTCACGACGGCGTCGTCGCGACGGTGTGTCGAACGCGCGACGGCGCGGCTTTCGTCGGCGCGTTGGGGACGTGGATGCGCGTACCGTTTCCGTTGGACGTTGTCGTGAACGCATTGGTGCATGTCATTCGAGTGAATAATGCGCTGCTGTCTTTGGCGTCGCTGGGCGTAGTTGGTGTTGTAGCCATGAAGACGCTAAAGGCTTTGAAATTGTTGGTGCTCGGCGTCTTTGGCGGCGCCGCGGTATACTTTGGCTTTCCTAGATATGCCGGCGTCCCGAGGTGGTCGATTGCGTTGACCGCGGGGTTATACTATGTAGCCTATCGCAAGCATCTCCTCGATGGCGTCTTACGCGTGGTTAAAGCCATAAAACCGCCACCGCGTCGCCGTCATCGCTAACGCGCGCGCGCGAACGCGCGCGCGCTCCAAACGCGCATCCGCGTCGCGCGCACCATCGCCCATCGACGTCTTGTCACCTGCTGAGGTGTGTGATTGTAAATATTTTGTTATCATACTCATCCCATACTTCACGCCGCGTCACGCACGCGCGCATCGTCGACACTTCGTCGCGAAACGCTCTCGCTAAACCCCGAGCGCGCGCATCCATCGCCACATTGGCCATTGGTTCTCGTGGTGTCGCTGGCGCCTCCACTATACGTGCGTGGATTATTCGTGTGTGTGGACGCAGACGCGCGCGCGCGCCGCCAGTTTGTGACGCGTCACGACCGAGTGCGTGTATCTCAACACACACACAAAAACAAACAACACCAAAACCAACGCACGCTCCACCGCACGCAACCATGGCCATGAGCACCGCGCGCGCCGCCAAGGTGGCACACGTTGATTTCACCGGTGCGCGATCGCGACGCACCTTGAGAGCGAATACCACGCAAGTGAGCGCTCGCCGATCGACACGGGCGGCGATGACGACGACGAGCGAATACAAAGTTGCCGTTTTGGGCGCTGGTGGTGGGATTGGTCAGCCGTTGAGCATGTTGTTGAAGATGAACCCGCTCATTTCCGATTTGCGATTGTTCGACTTGCGCGGGACGCTCGGCGTCGCGGCGGATTTGTCTCACACCAACACCACGTGCCAAGTGCGCGGTTTCGAAGGTGATGAGCAGCTCGCTGACGCATTGAAGGGTTGCGATTTGGTCATCATTCCGGCTGGTGTGCCGAGAAAGCCGGGTATGACGCGCGATGACTTGTTTGCCATCAACGCCGGCATCGTGAAGAACTTGGCTGAAGCGTGCGCGAAGAACTGCCCGAAGGCGTTGATTAATATCATCTCCAACCCGGTGAACTCTACGGTGCCGATTGCCACGGAAGTGTTCAAGAAGGCGGGTTGCTACGATCCGAAGAAGATTTTTGGCGTCACCACGCTTGACATCGTGCGCGCGAACACGTTCGTCGCTGAAGCGAAGAGTTTAGATATCAACGACGTTGATGTCCCCGTCATCGGTGGTCATGCGGGTATCACGATCTTGCCTCTTTTGAGCCAAACGTACCCGAAAGTGGACTTCTCCCCGGCCGAACTCGAAGCGCTCACGGTGCGCATCCAAAACGCTGGTACTGAAGTCGTCGAGGCCAAGGCGGGCGCGGGTTCCGCGACGCTTTCCATGGCGTACGCCGCCGCTCGCATGGCTGAGGCGTGCTTGCGTGGCTTGAGCGGTGAACCTGATGTCTACGAATGCTCCTTCGTTGCGTCTAACGTCACCGAACTTCCGTTCTTCTCCACCAAGGTGAGACTCGGCCCGAATGGCGCCGAGGAAGTCATGCCCATTGGAGACATCACCGCGTACGAAGCTGAATGGTTGGCCAAGCTCAAGGAAGAGCTCAAGGGCAGCATCGCCAAGGGTGTTGATTTCGCGAACCAATAATTTACCTCAACTGATACCAAAACAGAGAGATTTCGCCACGGGGAGTCGCCTATGACTAGAGCGGCGGAAAGAGTCTTATATATGCGCGCACGCACCACTCACAGATGATCACGAGACTTTTTTTTGTAACGCCGCCGTTTCACATTTATCGCTAATCGTTCTCCTAGTCATTCATCTCGGGTAGGCGCGCGGGGGCATGTGTGTTATGTGTATTCAACTACGTTAGTTACATTTGCTGTGTATGTTTTGGATTAATACGGCGAGTGTCGACGTCCAGGTGGCCGGGCGCGATCCACATGGACTGGGGCGCCATCCGTTTCAACACTAGGACGCCATGAGCACACGAGGGAATCTTCGCCGCAAGTGAGCGGCACGCGCGAAGCCTCTGACATAGCAGCATTAGCATCCCAGTACATTGAACGAACGATATCGCGATGGCCGTTGCGTAAAATTGCCACGGGTGCATCCAACGTAACATACCCAGGCATACCGATAGCCGCCGGCGCGCCTCGTACGACGGGAAATACGCCAATGGCCCCACTTTGCGTACCAGCGCTCACGTACAACTCTCCAGGCGCCACACCGTCGTGGACACCGATTAAATAATCCACTTGTGACGCAAAATCGGGGGCACTCGCCGCCGAAACCCTTTGCGCTGCTTCGCGGGCGTTGGCGACGTGTGCCAATGGCACTCCGACGCGTCTTGGGTCGCCGCCCGCGACGAAAATGTGCACCTCTTCGATCCCAGTCGTACACCACACCGCGTCGTGCTCGGTTCCAGAACTCGCGCCAGTACGGCAAAAACCGATGTTATTCACCGCGGCATCCGTAGACATGATTGAAATTAAAGCGTCTTCGTCGTTAAAGCCGCCGCTCGCCGCTCCGCAGTCGAACGCACACACCAACCCATCTACGCTCGCTGTGTACAAGTTGGACCTTCGCTCGGGATGAAAGCGTACACACGTCACAGTTTCAGAGTGTGCGTCTTGAAAAACTGTCAGGGGCGCCGTTGAGGTGCCCCGACGGTCGTAAAAAGCTATGTGCGGCCCGACGGCTACGGCGAGCAACGCGTCGCTTGCGTCGCCACCCAACGCACACGACTCCACGTCCTCGACGTTAAACGGTGCTCTATACACCGCCACGGGTGAAGATGTTCCCATGCGTCCGTCGTACACCTTACACGTCCCATCATTGCACGCCAAAGCGAAAACGTGTGGGTCCGCGCTCGATGCAAAAGCGCACTCATTCACGCCACATCCGACATCCACCACGAACGCCTCGCGCGTGGCGCCAATACCGTCTCGATCGTACACGTGCACGCGCCCAGATGTCGTCACTACGCCGACGCGCGTGCCGTCACACGACGCCGCAATTGACGTGTTGTACGCCCCGTCGTTCGACGTCGTGTGCGATTTCGCCGTCAACAGAGCCGCCGCCGCGGTGTTTGGTGCGTGCGTTGGACACCAACGGAATGCCTCGTCATCCGCCATCGTAGGTTCGACGTAGCCATCGTTGATGAATCTGTTTTCTCCGACGTCGACGTTATCATCGTCGTCGTCATCGTCGTCTTTGTCGCCACGACTCGCCATGTCGCGAGTCGAGTTGTGTGGTTTGGTCTGGAAACATTTTGGCAAGACGTGGGCGTGTGAAACTATAACGCGGTAGTCGTCCGTTACAAAGCTAGTTTTGATTATTGGAGACAGAGCGTAAACGCACGCGCGCGCGCGAACGTGCGACTAAATACCTTCGGCGAGCCATTTGAGATTTCCGACGAGGAACACGCTCGACGGCAAATCGCCCGGGCACGGCGATAGGTACGTAAACTTCTTTGCCACCATGTCTACTTCCGTGATGTAAATGAAACCCGCGACATTGGACGATAATAACTCCCCTTGCGTTTTTCCATGACTCACAGCTAACACGGAGTGCAAGAGCGACGTCGACGGCACCACTGGGGCTACGCGCATGGGATCCGTACTCGGTTGTTGCCCGATTGGGAGCGCCGACGAAGGCGCGCGCGGGCCTCCACCGATGCGATACAAACTTATGGATGAAAAGTACGCGGTCTGCGACGCCGGAGCGAACTCTCCAGTAGGGCCGTAGAAGTACTCTTTAAACATTCGGTCGCGCGACGCTCGGCGATACTCTGGCGTTCGTTCCACGACGCCGCCCGACTTTTGTAATCTAAACACCTGGCACTCCGTCCCGGCGAGCTTTTGTTGAAGCTGACCAAAGAGCCGCTCTTGACCAATCACGAGCACGTGGTCGATGTTCAGCGCCTCGCGAGCGTGCAGTAACAACTCCAATCCCAAGCCGTCCACCCAACCCATCGTATTCACCACGCACCCCGCCGCTCGAGCCTCGTCATTCGCCTTACTGCGCTGATCGAGCATGTTGCCCAAACGAGTGACGATGTTCTTGTAATAATCTGGATTGTTCACCGTCAGGTCACCGTAGTAGTACACCAAAGGCATCTCTAAAGGAATGCCTTCCTCGAGGTCTATTTGCGACTCAATGGGCGCCGCGCCAATCGTCCCCGGCACCGTAATCGACCCTTGTCCTAAATCTAAATCCACATAGAGCGGTGAATATCCGGCTCGCGTGGCATAGTTACACAAAATAGAGCACACCGTAGACTTCCCCACGTCCGTAGGTCCGACGCACATCACTCGAGGTCCCTCCGCGCCCGCCGCCTTGGCCGCATCTCGCTTTGCATGCAACACCGAGTGCGTATTCGCATACGACACCATGGGCGTCTCCCCAGCCACGTACGCAATCTCCACCTTTCCTTGCACCTCCACCCGAGCGCCGTGATAGGTGAAAATCGCCATCTTTTTCCCTGGTTTACACGAAATCGTCTGCCCTTTGGCGATCTCAGCCCCGAAGCACTCCGCGGTGCCATCGACGAGGGTCACGCGCGCGCCGTCGTTCGCGCATTCCACGCGAAGCTCTTGTTCGGGTTCGAGCTCGAACGTCTGCGCATCCGTCGTTGTCGTTCGGTCGTCGTCCGCCATGATTATCCGCGACAATCAATGACGCATTCGACGCCGCAGTGTGCGCCGCGACGTCGTATCGTATGACTGTCGCCGACGACCTCGGGGCGATTGATGCGTGGGCACGCGACGTCGTTGATGCGTTCGCGCACGACATCATCGATGGCGACGCCGAACGCGTGCGTGACGTGCGAGAGACGTCGTCGTTGGCGAGGTCGTCGTCGTTGTCGTTGGCGCATCGACGAGCGTTGCATGAACACGTGAGACGATACCACGCGCGAGGGATGCGAGGGAAATCTATAGATGACGATGATGGTGATACCGGGGGCAAGTTTGTGCGGTTGAGTGTGATTGATGTCGATGCGCGAGAGGCGATGGAGGCGAAGCGAACGCGGCGCGCGGAGGCGGCGGCTGCGACGTCGACGACGACGGAGGAGAAGGATGCTCACGCTAATATGGATGAGCAGGAAGAGAAGGCGCGATGGTGTGAGTCAGGATGGATGGATTTACGTCAGCAGCCGTTTGATTTATACGACGAGTTGCGCATCGTAAAGAGAGACAACGGGGATTACGCGGGCGGCACGGCGAGAGCGCGGTCGGCGTATCATCGCGAGAGCGCAAAGTGGCATCCGACGCACGTTCTCACGCCGAACGATGACGGCCCCGCGGCGATGAATGGTTTTTGTGACGCGTGTTCTTGCGTGCTGCAATATCAGCGATGGTTTCACGCGCACGAGACGAGCGAGCGCGGGCGTGATTTTTGCGTCGGCTGCGTCGAGACGTCGCGGCGCGTGATTCCTGGACGCGAGTGGGACCGCAAGTACAACACCCCACCACTCGTGCTCGAGGGTGAATACGTCGTCGTTAACCAAATAATGGATTTAGAGCCCGCAGACGTCCGGGCGCGATACGAATCGGAACCTGGAAGTGGCGTCACGAAGGCGTCAGCGGCGTGCGCAAAATTTCAACGCGTCGCCGTGGCGTTCTCCGTCTTTAAAGATGTGGAAAAGTTTAGAATCTATCGCGACCATGGGTACGAGGGATTGGTGAAATCTGAAGCGCACGCCGAGAATGATGTGTTTGATTTAGAGCCTTTTGCGGTATATGAATCTTTCTTTGCGGGTGAAGATCCCGAAGACAGAGAGTATCTGCTCCTCAACGGCGCCGAACCCGAATCAGAATCTGACGACGACGTCGCCGTCGCCGATGACGATGCGGCCGGCGCCCATGCGAATGGATCAATCTCAGAATCCGACGACGACGACGACGACGACGACCCGGATGACGTCGTGGAAGAACTCCTCGCTCGAGGCAAAGCCGAGCTCGCGTCGGCGCCGAAAAAGCCGCGCGTCGATGTCGAGGATTTTCCCACTCCCTCCATCGCCGTGCGCATCGCCGCCTCCACCGACGCCGATGTCGTGCTTCCCAAACCTCTCGCATCTTGTGCCCATCACGATGATGTGGTAAACGACGACGTATGGTCCGCCGTCGCCGCTCGTTTTCACCCCCCGCACGCCAACGATGCGGCGTGACTTGCATCACGTGGGGGGTTAAAACCCACTATTCAAGTACTCAAAACACCATTGTACATATGTATGTGACTTGATATCATAAACCCAAGCCATCGACTCCTATATAGCCACGTATATAACATGCACACCTTGAGGTCATCGTCGTCTCCCGTCGTCGTCATGCATGCATTCGCATTCGCGGTGTGACGTCACTGTCGTCCACGCACGACGATTACGAACGCGACTCGTTTCGATTTGCCCGCGACGCGCACGTGACACGCGTACGGTCGTCTTCGCGTCTTCGCACCGCGCGTATCGTCGGTGAATCGTCGTCCAAAGTCGCGCTCTACGTCGTCGGCGTCAACGTCGTCAACGACGTCGCGCAGCCATGGCGAACGCGGCGATGACGGCGGATGGGAAGAAAACGCTTGAAGACGTGGAAAGTGGCGCAAAGGTGGCGTTACCACCGGTGGATTGGAGCAAGAAGAATCTATTCAAAGCGTTGTTCTTTGCGCAAGTCACGCCGTTGATTGCAGAGGGCACGGTACGGAGATTGGAACCGACAGACTTGTGTCATCTCGACGCTTTGGATAGCGACAGGGTGCGTATTCGTTTTCGACAACGCGCGCGATGTGATGCGCTCGATGTAGTCCTTGAGATGGATATGCGATATGATTGAGTGATACAAAGACTAACGTCTCCTTGTGTTTTCACCCGCACGCAGTTGAGCGCTATTTTCGATGAAGACTGGGCGCTCGAGAAGACAAAGGAAAAGCCCAACTTGGTGAAGGCGTTGTTGGTGAGACACAAGTTTACCTTTTTATGGACTGGATGTTTGTTCGGTATCGCCCAAGCGTCGTTGTTTGCCGGGCCGTTGTTGTTGCGTGAAATTCTCATGGGTATCGAGTGCAAACGATACGCTGGTGATCTGGCGTCGACTTTGTGTACGTCAAACTCCAAGCTTTACACGTACGGTATCTGGCTCGCCGCTGCGTCTATATTACAAAACTTTTGCGCGGCGCATCAAGAATTCGCATTGCAAAAAGTTGGTATTTCCGTCCGTAACAGTTTAATGTGCGCGTTATATAGAAAAGTGTTACGTTTGTCGCCAAAGGGATTGCAAGCTGAGTCCACGGGACGCATCGTGACGTTGATGTCCAACGACGTGAATAAGTTGCAAGAACTCTTCGCAATGATTCACAACTTGTGGGCCGCTCCAGTATTCATTATTGCGTCTTTCGTCTTGCTCTATGACGTGATTCAGTGGAGCGCTTTCATTGGTTTTGCGTGCATTTTCATCGCCGCGCCGTTTACGTTTTATGTTGCCATGACGCTGTTCAAAGTTCGAAGAGGGTTGACCAAGTGCGCGGATGAGCGCATTAACATTTTGAACGAAGTCTTCAACGGTATGCGTGTGATTAAGTACTATGCGTGGGAAAATACGTTCGCCAAGCGTGTGCGCGCTATTCGTGACCGTGAAGTTGGGTTGGTTTGGAAATCTCAAAAGGTGGGCGCCCTCTTCGGCGTCGCCCTTTTCAGTACTCCCGTCTTCATCGCGGTGTGCTCGCTCGGGACGTACTCGTTGAATGGCAACCCCATTACCGCGTCTAAGGCGTACACCGCGCTCGCGCTTTTCAATATGCTTCGTTTCCCGCTGGTTCTCGTCCCATTTCTCCTCAACACTTTGCTCAACGCTTTGAATGCTATTCAGCGTTTGGCCTCCTTCATGGAAGCCGATGAAGCTTTGGAGTATGAAATGGACATGAGCGAGCCAGGCACTGTGCGCGTGACGAACGCGGCGTTCCAGTGGCCAACGCTTCCGAAAGCTCCCGAGCCGGAAGCCCCGAAGGGTCCTCCGGCGAGACGAGGCAAAAAGGAAAAGAAGGAAAAGGTGCCGGATGTGGTGGTTGAGGAATCCGCCGTCGATGTTTCCAAGCTCGAACAAGAGCCCTTCGAACTCGCTGATGTTGACTTTGAAGTCAAGCCTGGGACGTTAACCATGGTTGTTGGCCCGGTCGGTTCTGGTAAATCTACCCTCGTGTCTGCGTTGAACAAGTTTGTCACGTGCAAGAGCGGTGACCTCTCTGTAAGCGGCAGAGTGTCTTTTTGCGCGCAGCAAGCGTGGATTTTGAACGCCACGGTAAAGGAAAATATTCTTTTTGGTCAAGATTACGATCAATCCAAGTACGAAAAGGCAGTCAGACTCGCACAACTTACCGCTGATTTGGAAATTCTTCCCGCGGGCGACGCAACGACTATTGGCGAGCGCGGTGTGACTCTGTCTGGAGGCCAAAAGCAGCGCGTCGCCATTGCTCGCGCGCTGTACGCCGAGAGTGATATTTACATCTTCGATGACCCGTTGAGTGCGGTCGACAATCACGTCGGCTCGGCACTTTTCAAGCAAGTCATGACGGGAGAATTAAAGTCAAAGACCGTAATTCTAGTCACGAACGCATTGCAATACCTGCCAAAGGCGGACCAAGTTGTAGTGTTGGGCGACGGCAAAATGCAAGAAATCGGAACGTACAAGTCGCTGATGGCCAAGGGATTGGAATTTTCCAAGCTCATGAAGGCGCACGGGATTGATAACGACGACGGCGACAAAAAAGAAAAGGGCGAAAGCAAGCCTGAAACGAGCGCAGGCGCCGCAGTAAAATCGGCGTCTCAAAACGACGACTCAATCAAGGAGGAAGAACGCGCCATCGGTAACGTTGGGTCTAGAATTTACTTAGAGCTCTTCAAAGCTACTGGCACGCAGTGGAATTTCGTTTTTGTCGTGTTTTTCTTTGGATGTGAGTACGGTACCAAAGCTTTCCTCGATTACTGGCTCACCTGGTGGGCGACGGATAAGTTTGGGTGGACGAGTAACGAATACTTGCTCGTGTACTTTTGCATCTTTGTCGCTAATGGTCTCTTTGTCTTCACCAGAAGTTTCATTCTTTACTTTTTCCTCTGCCGTGCATGTAAAACTTTGCACGAGCGTCTACTTTCTCGTGTTTTGAAGATGCCCATGAGTTTCTTTGACACCACCCCGAGTGGGCGGATCATTAACCGCTTCAGTCGGGACACGGAGACGATTGACATTGTCTTGCCAGGCATCGTGGTGCAGTTTATGGGGTGCATCGCAAACATCATCACCACGCTCGTCATCGTATGCGTGGCGACAAAATGGTTCACCGTGGCGCTTCCCCCAATCTTGCTCATCTACATCATGATTCAGCGATTCTACATTCCTGCGTGCCGTGAATTGCAGCGCATCGAGTCAATCACGCGCTCACCCATTTACAGCGGCTTGGGTGAGGCGACGAATGGGGTGGAGACTATTCGGGCGTTCCGCGCTGCCGGTCACTTTACGAAGATGGCATACAAATTAATGGAGAAAAACGCTGATGCATTCGTGACCCAGCGTCTCGCCGCGCTTTGGCTCGCGATCCGTTTGCGTTTGATTGGTTCTGTCATCGTCATTGCGGCTACGTTTTTAGTGATTCAAGGCAATGTGAACGCCGGTTTGGCAGGTTTGACTTTGGTGTACGCGCTGGATGTCACCAAATACATGGAGCACGGGACGAACATGGCGAGCGAATTGGAAACCAAGATGAACGCTGTGGAACGAATTGTTCAATATTTGGACAAGGAATTGGAGAGCGACCATGAAACCAAACCTGACGTTGCCGTCGGCCTCCCGGTGGGCTGGCCCGCAAACGGTGAGTTGGCGATTGAGAAGTTGAGCATGCGATACCGTCCGGGCTTACCTTTAGTGTTGAAGAACTTATCATTCACCGTGCATGGAGGTGAGAAGGTTGGTATCTGCGGTCGCACGGGAAGTGGTAAGTCGTCCATGTTTGTTGCTCTGTTCCGAATCGTTGAACCGGCGAGTGGTACAGTTCGACTCGACGGCGTAGACATTATGACCCTCGGCTTGCGTGATCTTCGCTCGAAGATGGCTATGATTCCGCAAGATCCTTTCATGTTTGCTGGTTCTATTCGCACGAACCTTGATCCGTTCGACGAGCACAAGGATGATGAAGTGTGGGACGTTCTCACCAAGGTTGGTTTGCGTGCAATGGTTGAAAAGGCGGCAAAGAAAATTGACATGGAAGTCATTGACAATGGCGCCAACTTTTCGCTCGGTCAGCGTCAGCTTCTTTGCATGGGACGTGCGTTGTTGAGACAATCGCGCGTTTTGATGATGGATGAAGCGACGGCGAGCGTTGACATGGATAGCGACGCGTTGATTCAAAAGACTGTCCGCGAGGCGTTTAGCCACTGCACGACGCTCACCATCGCGCACCGCTTGAACACTATTATGGATAGCGACAAGGTAGCCTTTTTGGAGGATGGTGAGTTGTCAGAGTATGGTGAGCCGGACGAGTTGTTGAAGAACAAGAATGGTAAGTTCAGCGCCCTCGTAAGTGGGTCGGGTAGCACGAAGAATGAAGCCTTCTTGCGCGGATTGGCGTCAAAGGCGTCCATTCAACGTCGCAACAGTTCGCAATCGTCGCTTTCTGGTCTCGCCGACTCGCCGAGCAAGTAGATTACCACCACTCTAATACACATTTCGCATTATTTTACTGTTGTAAATAGTTTTCACTTTATTAAAAATATTAAATGTCGCAGTCGCGGCGTCTCATTTCTTTTTCTGTTCATCCTCGCTCAAATAAAAAAGTCCTCCAACATTGTCGCACCATCAATCATATTATTACTTTGATTTCTTCGATGCAATCTTCGCGTTATTCTCCGCCTCCGCCTTGTCTTGCGCCGCCACGAGTTCGGTGTACCACACTCTACATCGTCCGTAGAGGTGGTACAAGCCAATCACGAAACCGGCGAGGATGCACTTCAACTCAAACTCTTTTCTGGTGTACGTCTCGGTGATTTGTCCGGGAATTCCAGACACACCCGCGTGCCACGACGCGGCGGCGACTAAATTCATCAAGAAATAATATACCACATTCATCCCAATACTATTCGGCGCCACGGTCACCATCACCCCGAGCATCGCGCTCATCAGTCCCACCGACACAATTTGCAACCCGTATCTCCACGGCGTCAACGTCAACGCCACCGCCGTGAGCTGTATCACCGACATCTCATTTGACAAGGGATGAGGAAACTTCCCCTTCATCAACCGCATGTACGACGTAAACGTACATAACACGCGAAACAAGTTGACGCTGTACTGAAAACCAAGTCGGTTGAAAAACGCCTCGCTCGCGTCGGTGATGATGTCGTACGCCTGATTCGCGCTCCACATATTTGATGGACGTACTCGATCTATTGACGCTGATTAAACCGTTACGACAGCCGTGCGTGTGCGATGACGCGTCGTCGTCGTCGTCGTCGTCGTCGTCGTCGTCGTCGTCGCTCTCGCGCGCCAGTGCGGCGCCGTCCGTCGCGCACGAAAAGTATATTCCCGCCACCAATGTTCGGACATGTGGCGTCACGCCGCCCGCGGTCGCCCGCTCGGTTGGATATCGCCGCCAGACGCCGCCAGACGCCGCCAGACGACGACGACGACGACGACGACGCCAGGCGTTGGGTGGATCGAGCATAGCGTAGGACAAAAATCATCATGAGTACTCACGCCACACCCGCACGCGAGCGGCGGGACGACGGTGGTGGCGATGCGAAGACGCAGAAGATGACGATGGATGATGCGACGATGACGATGATGTCGCCGCCAAAGGCGCGGTTCAAGATGATGTTTCGGTCGAATTCGCCGCGCATCGCGGTGAAAGACGAGGAAGAGAAGAACACGACGGATATGGAGATGTGAGCGGATTCCGATGCGCGAGCGGCGATGGAGCTTCATCGTGCGCTGAATAGGGTGTCGGATAGGGCGGCTCGAGAAAAGCACGCAGAGACGGCGCGCGACGCGGATGATACGCACGGCGAAGATCCTGGGATTTTACCGTCGTGCTGAGCGTCGTATCCACGGAGTGCAACAGATTCTGTACCACATGGGTACATCTGTGGTTACCCCGTGGAGAGCATTAGCAGTGAATTGTACGGCTACGTTCGCGGCACTCAGACGCAGCGCGGCGAACAAAGCGAAGCTGTCGTACGCGTCATGCGCCTTTGGGGACGAGTGAGTGATGATGGGCAGATGGCGACAGAATTGCACGTTCCTGTGTGTAAACGTGGGTACGTACCGTTCGATGCTGAAGGAAATCGCATGTATGGGTGTGTAAAACACTCGCAAATCAGGCGGGCAAAGATGCGTTCGATTGGCGATGACGACGACGGGTACTCTCGCCCTGGTTGGGAACCGTTCAATCAGTGGAATGCGCCTTAGGGGCATCGCGACGCGATAAAACGCTTCGTTTGTGACGACTCGATACGAATCACATCTTTCTAGCGATATATGTGGGTGTCGGAGTCTGATTCGACGTTTTATCTCGCTCGCAAAATATTAGCAAAACAATTATGACACAAACAAGGACGCGCGTCATTTGGCGTCATTAGATGAACCGCATGTAATACGCGCGGTTTTGGACAGTAGCTATAGTCAAATCAAACATGTGTATATATATATTACGAATATATCAGTTGATCGCTCACTTACTTTTTCTTTGGTGTCTTTGCCTTCTTACTTTTTCCACCCGGCGTTGAAGACTTCTTCGCTAATTCTGCCTCAACTTCAGCCTTTGCCGCCTTGACATAACCGGGTACACGCTTGCGCTTCTTCTTTTCTTGCTGCTCGGTTGCAGTTGCCGCGTTAACGTCATCAATCCGCGTGTCGTCGTCGTTTCCTGCGTCAAAGTATCCGCTCGCCATTGCGGCGCGTGCTTCGTCAAATGCGTCGTTGCTTGTCGGTACAGTTCTGTTGCTAAGCTTTTTAAATTTGCACACGAAGAAACCATCCATATTGTGCACATGAGGATAGAATCGTCGCGCCATCTCCACGGATGGGTGAAAGTTCTTTCCACGGTAGCTCGTGAATCCTTTACGACCAAACTCCAACCCAGATGACACAATCTTCACGTCGCGTTTTCTCAAAATGTAATCAACCACGGCTTCGTTCTCTTCAACTGCAATCGAACATGTGGAATAAACAACGTATCCACCAGTTTTGCTGTTTGCATCACAGCAATCAATAGCGGCAACTAAAAGTTCTTTTTGCAAGTGCGCACACTTTGCAATGTCCTCTGCGCTCTTGCTCACCTTCACCGAGCTATCCTTGGCGATGACACCCGTACCAGAGCACGGAGCATCGAGCAAGACACGATCGACGTGACCGATAACCTTTGGCAAGGCGCGACCGTCGTAGTTACACACTGTGGAATTCGTGCACCCAAGTCTTTGCAAGTTTGCCACGAGCGAAGACAAACGCTTCTTTTGATACTCGTTGGCGAAAATCATCCCAGTGTTTCGCATCAACGCCGCGAGGTAGGTGGTTTTACCACCTGGTGCCGCCGCCATGTCAAGAACGCGCTCACCTTCCTGCGGTGCGAGCGCCATGCATGGTAAGAAAGACGATGCAGACTGCAAAATGTAATGCCCCGCCATGTACTCTGGAGTCGCCCCGATGGGAACGCGCGAGTCGTACACGAGTAAACCAACCTTGGACCATTTCCCGACCGGATCCAAATTCACCCCGCGGTTAATCAAGCTTTCGGCCAATTCCCGTCGTCGAACCTTGAGCGTGTTCGTGCGAATCGTCACTGGACGTTGTTGCTCGTTCGCTTCGAGTAACTCCATGGTTTCCTCGACGCTAAACGTGTCCAAAAAGTATTGAATCAAAAAGCTATTATACCCGTAGTACGTCGCCAAATCCGAGACGAGACGCCCGATGTAATCTGCACGACTTTTACCACTCTCGCGACGGTTCTTAAAGTCTTTCAAAACGCGCACAATTTCTTGAATTCGCATCTGAATTGCACTCAAATCTGGCACGCCATCGTCGTCGTCATCGTCAGAATCGGGAAGCTGATATACGTCATCCTCTTGAATGTTCGTCTCAAGCTGCTCGGCGCGCGCATCTTCTTGCGCTTTGGCACGACGAGCGTCTTCTTTTAAAGCCTTGCGCTCAATAGGTAACATCGCTTCCTCCTCCGAAGAGGATTCCGAGTCGTCGTCTGATGAACCCGAGTCATCGTCTGAGCCTTCCTCCTCGTCCTCGTCCTCCTCGTCGTCATCACCAGCGCCATCGAGTGCGGCAAACTCGTCATCATCGTCTCCATCGTCGTCATCACTACTACTACCTTCATCATCGTCATCGTCATCGTCGTCGCTCTCTGAGTTTTCCTCGGCCCGCGTCTTCGCGCTCGGCTTCAACCACTTTGCATTCTCGTCACTAAATCCCTTCTTCTTTGTCGACTTCTCCACCACTTCATCGTCGTCTTCACTCGCACTCGAACCATCATCCTCACTCGAACTCGCCCCCGTCTTCCCCGTCTTCCCCGTCGTCTTCCCCGTCGTCGTCGTCGTCGTCGTCCCTGTCCCACCCTTCGCACGACCTCGACCCGCCGCCGCCGCCACGCTCGGCGTCGCCTTGGCCGATCGCGCCTTGACGCGATTCGCCCTCGCCGTGCGCGGGGTCACCACATCATCACGCGCACCGCGCACGGGCGTCGTCGTCGTCGTCGTCTTGATCGCGCGTGGCGCCATCGTCCGTCGTCGTCGTCGTCGTCGTCGTCGTCGCACTGCCGTCGTCCGTCGTCAGGTCGTCCATCCATCGGTCGCCTAAACCCCACACTGTGATACACCTGGTGGCGCCACCATGTCCGTCGTTGACTCGCCGTCTGTCGTCGACGGCACCAAAAGCCGTGCGCGTCCGTCGTCGCGTGAGTCCACGACGACGGCGTGAGCGGCGTGAGCGGCGGCGCGATGAGCAGCGATGTCGCGGCGCTGCGCGCGTACGTGACCGCGGAGACCGGAGCGCAACGGGCGCACGCGTCGACGGTGCGCGTCATGGTGTCGCATTCAAACTTGCGCGCGACGTTTTTAGAAATCAAGTTTGACGTGCACGACACCATCGCGCGGGTGAAGGAACGGTTGATGACACATTGTGGGACGAATGTGTCGGCGATGACGTTGGTGTTGAGAGATGTCGATGGGCGCGTGGTGGCGGCGATGAATGATGATTCGAAGATGTTGGGGTACTATGGCGTCGCGAACGGCATGGAGGTGCACGTGGTGGATAACGACCCGATGTCGTTATCCGCCGGTGGCTGGCTCGAGGATGTGAGTAAGGTGAAAAAGTATGAAATGTCGGAGGAGGATTACGACCGTCGGGAAGGGACGTATAGACAGTGGAAGCGTGAGCAACTCGCAAAAGATCCGACGTGGACGCTCGAAAAGGAAATGTGCGCGCGGCGCGGCGTGCCGTATGTGCCGCCCGAGGAAATCAACGATGATACCGGAGCGAATGATTTGAAGGATATTGCTGTCGGGGCGAGGTGCGAGGTGAATCCAGGGCAGAAACGTGGAGAGGTGAAATTTGTCGGTCGATGCGACGCGTTGCCGCCAGGATTTTGGGTTGGTATTCAATTTGACGAACCAGTGGGGAAAAACGACGGTAGCATTAATGGTAAGCGCATGTTCGAGTGCTTGGATGGCTATGGATCGTTCCAGCGCCCGAAGAACGTGTCGTGCGGAGAATTCCCTGCGCTTGATGATGTTGACTTTTCCGAAGATGAAATTTAGCTGCTAGAATAAAATATCTTTTTTTCGTCAACACTAATCAACGCGTCCTAAGCTTTGCTATCTTCTACTGCGACCACGGCGATATCGTCATCCACGGACGCATACACCGCAGTCAACGCATCGCGTGCTAAAACTCTACGCTCGCGGTTTTGCCACTTTTCAACATTCAACGCGAGCGGCGTCGCCACCATGGCAAAGGCGACGATGTTGGTGTAATCACGCAACGCTCCGTCGGTCGGGTCAAACCAAGGCGATAAATATAAACTCAACCCACGCACGCCACTAGCCACGGCCAAGGAAAGCAACGCAACTTTGATGATGAATATCCCGTCGTTATCTTCGGCCCAAAGTTTGGTGCCAAAATTCTCTACGTCGAAATCCCACCACGACGTTTCACCTTCGTCCACGACGAGTTCATCAATGGATTGCGACGACGTGGCGAGCAAGGCGGCGAGTCTGTCGTCATCCTCATTACGTTCACGCCCAACTCCGGCGAGTTCACCCGCGGCGACGCACATGCCGACGTTGCCCATCATCGTAAACGCGCCTTGCGCGGCGACGAGCCAATCCAGGTTGCTTACGTTGCCAAAAAAGTGCTGCGTAATGGCGCAAATCCCGCTCGCATGCAGCGGCAGCATGCCCCACGTCAACGTTCGCCACCCTCGATTGTTTCCTCGATCGCGCTCGGCGTAATCCCACACCAAGCCCATGGCTAATAACCACTCCACCAGACTGAAAATGTGCACGCCCCACGTCGGGACGCTCAGCGCGTTTGCCGCCGGACGCGGCAAACCCAAGAATGCCGAGCTCGCTGACTCGAACTCGTCTCCCCATGACCGAAAGGCATCGACAGCGGTGTGTAATACCACGGGCGCCGTATCAGGCACGATTAAGAGACGTTCGTCGAGGGATAACAACAACGACGTCGCTAACAATCCCACGCCGGCAAACGCTTCGACGACGCGGCCCGGACGACCAACCAACGGCGCCTGTACCACCCTCGACGTCTTCATCGCGCTCGCGCGTTCATTACCTCGTCGCACCGCGCGTTCATCACGAAACGCGAGCAATATCCTCAAGTTCGTCAAGCTAATCGCCGATTGAATGAGAAAATGAAACGCGTCAATGTTACTCAACACTTCCCCGTACGCGCTCTTCGTGTACGCCTCGGCGGGTATGGACACAATCACAAACAACAGCAACGTCGCAAACGCCTGATTTATCTCTTCCGTACTCGACTCGGCATCATTCAATCGCTTTAAAAACAATAGATACGGCGCCACGGAGAACGCAAACAACGGAGACGCCGCGCTCCACCAAAAACTATGCCCGTCGAACACCGCGTCTCGCACGCTCGTCGCGCTCAGCGCCCCTAGTCCGTCCAACGACGACGACGACGACGACGACGACGACGACGACGCAACGTCAAACACTGACGCCACCGCCGCCACCACCGCCGCATCGACGACGCCACCATCCCATCCACCAGCGCGCACCACGCCCGCGCACCCACGCCCGCGCACGGCGCACCACCGCCTAGGCTGTCGACGCACCGCCACCGTCGACGCCACCACCGACGACGACGGCACCACCATCACCACCCGCATCGTCGTCGACTCACGTCCTCGGCGTCGACGTGTCACGCACAGAAAAGAAAGCACACGAGTTCCACATCGTCACATCACCGCAGCGAGGGGAACCTTTGCGACACACCATTCACGTTGGGTCGTCACACGGCGACGACGCGAACCGACGTGTGTGCGTGTGCGTGTGTGTATATACTACTATATATATATATCGCACACACGCAGCATCGCAGGTGTCCTCGATCGACGACCAATCCGAGCGCGCGCGCGATAGAGGGACTCGTCGCCGGCGGTCGCGCGTCGGATTGGTCGTTTCGCGTGATTCGATTGATTCGATTGATTCGACGCGCACCGCGACGATCGATGACGACGACGATGATGATGACGGCGAGAAGTGTGTGTGGTCGTCGCGGTGCGGTGCGTGGGAGGTGCGATGGGTGTGTGTGGGGGACGACGTCGGGGGATTATCGCGCGCGCCGGGCGGCGCCTCGAGCGATGGTGATGATGTCTCGATCGACGGTGGCGGTGGTGAAACCCGTGACGATTGGTCGTGGTGTGATGATGGGACGTGCGTCGATGGGTGTGGTGCGCGCGCAGGCGGTGTTTAGTGAGGGGGGAATATTAGGTGAGAGCACGTCGAAGATGACAGCGCAGGCGATGGATGCGTTTGACGAACAAGCTGAGCCTTTGTTCTACCGCGAAGGACAGGTGTGGCGAAGCGGTGTTGGTAAGGCGAGTAAGTTTGCGGCGTTGTGGTGTGGAGTGTTGGGTGTGGCTCAGGCGCTGTTTAGAGTTGTTAGCGCGCCATCGATGGCGAATTTCTTTGAGGCGGTGGGCGACGGCATGATTTTGACATTCATCGTCGCTCCAGCGGCGGCGGCACTCTTGGCGTTCGTTGTGCAACGCTGGAGCGCATTGCAGTTGAAATTCGGTGCGACGCGATTACCATACACTATCAGCCCGTATGCCGATCGCAAAGCGTCGCCGAAGCAGCGCGCGGCGTTGTTCGCCGCGGCGTTCAAGGCGCGCCAGAGGCACAGGAATTTTGCCAAAGTCAAAGCCGCACAGACATACGCGAGTGAAGTCGCCTCGCAATTTGCGACGGCGGCGATTGAAGCACCGCGTCGCGTGCTTGCTGTCGCACTTGGGCTCAAGGCGTTTTCCATCGCGAACGTGTCTTCGATGAATCAAACGCTCGACGCGTTGCTGCTCTTTACTTTGGGCGTCGCCGCGGTGAGCGTAAACTTACTCGAGCGTCGCCGTGGACCGGGGCGGATGCGCAAAGAAATGTTATTCGTCGAGCAAGAGTATTTAAAAGTGCAAACGAAAGGAACGTTTCTGTGCCGTTGGGCGAGTGACCCTTACGAGGAGCCCGGGGAGCGAAACGCGACGTCGAGCGACAAGGCGTTGACCAACGCGTCCGTTGCAGATGCGCTCGGAACTTCGTGTGAAAAGATCGGCATTGGAATAGAAACATCCATGGCTCTTGTTTTGGACGCCGCCGACGGACGGACGAGTAAAGAGTTGATGTCAAAAGGAGTGCCGCCGAGTTCGATTTGGGTGCCAAATATTTACACGCACGTCGTGCACTCGTTACGCAAGGATGTAGGTGTCAACGCCGTGGCGACCAAGGTTGAAGGATTCCTCGCGTCGCGTGATCCCCGAGAGACACAGTTACAGGTGATTTACTTGGATCACTGCGGTTCAGTCATGACTCGGACGCAGCAGTTGTGGGATGTATTTTCGCGCCATGCGGTGGCGGATGGTGGCGTTATAGCGGTGACGTTTAGCACGCGTGGCAAGCGAGAGGGCTGGACAAAGTCAGCAGCCGTGCAGCTTGCGGCAAAGGCGATTGTCGAAGCAGCAGAGGTTCATGGTTACGTTCTCGAAGGAAATGCGGCCCCAAACATTCCCGGGCTCGTCGATTACACGGTTTCGGTGCCCGCGGTGCTCGGCGAGAGTGCGGATGTGTCGACGACAGCCGCCGATACCGCCAGAATGCTCCGCGATAACGCCGAAATAATCGCTGAAGCTATTGAGATCGATGATGACGGCGTCATCGCCACTGCATTAGCGCTTTGGTTGAAGGATACTGAGGTATCAAACGATTCGGATGCGGCGTTGGAGACGGGAAAGGACAAGCGTCGGCGTAAACTCGTCGACGATGTCACCAAACGCTCGCTTGAACGATTTAAAGATGGACAAAAACCAATGCAAAGTGACTCGAAAGCGCTTCGTTCACTTGCGCGCGAGGTTGTCGGCGCATCAGAGAAATCTGCCGAGTTGCGCGACCCGACACCGACGGATGCGTCAAAGAACCAAACAGTTGAGCGCACGTACCCGAAGAGCCTGTACCTTTACAACACTCTGATGTTTTTTGTCTTCCGCGTGCGCGTTGCCGAAGACTAATAACGACAGCGCATTGTAGTAGTTTCACTCTGTAATTCTATTTGAGCTCGCGCGCCTCCAACCATTTTCCTCACAACGAGTCCTCGCGCGATGGCGTCTTCCGCGCATCCTACCGTGATCACACGCCTATCCACGGCACGCACGACTCACGGGCCATCATCATCGGTGTCAGCAGTCCCGCGACGCGTATCGTGTAAGGCTTCATCGAGTGTAAACGGCGAAAGTCAAGATGTGGTTTCTGGTGATGTGTGCGTGAGCCGTCGCGCCGCCGTGCTCGTGAGCTTGGCTTCGGTCACATCTCTGGTCGCCGCACGTGACGCCAGCGCTGGCGAAGTTCTCGATGGATTGATGAAGTATCGCGACGACGCCAAGGCGGCGTACGAAGCTGAGCCCGATGATGAAGTGTTGAAAGGGCAGTTGAACTTTTTCGAGAAGCAAGTGGACAAGACGCGTGCCAACGCCGAGTTTCTCGACGCGCTCGCTCCGCGAGTGAAATCCGGAGTGGAAAACTACACTGGGGCAATGACGTTCCACGTGCAAGACGTGGCGATGGAGGTTGATTTTTGGACCAAGGCGTGTGGGATGAGAGTGACGAGCGACGTCGGAAGCGGAGCGGAGCGGGTGGCGACGCTCGCGTACGGGCAGACGAGCTTGTATGCCGATGATGGCGGGAAAGCGGCATTAGTGATCAAGCAAAGTACTAAACCACCGTCTGCAGAAGGAGAACGCACGACGGATGTTGGAAACATATTGAGCTATATACAGATTACCGTTCCCTTTGGGCTGCGCGTTTCACAAATTTATGAAAGCGGCGGCGATTTATTGTATGGGTTTGGATATTTCGACATGCGCTCGCCCGGGGGTATTCCAGTGCGCGGTCAGGTGGCGATGCGTCGCGATCCGCTCGAGGTCGTGGCGCTGAATGTGAAGAACGTCAGAGAAGCGGAGAAGGCGCTCGTCGCAAAATTTGGTTACGTCGCCGTCAAACCGCTCGACACAAACAAATACGCCCCGAAAAGCCCACCGGGTTCGCGCCTATTAGCGTTTAGTTCGCCAACAAAAACACTCGGCATTCTTTTACAGCCATCGCGTGAGAGTTTACGCCGTGGTGACGTGTTCGATGGCATCACCGTAGTCTCAGGCGCGGATATCGACGCCGACGCCGACGTCTTCGCCGACGTTCCATTCTTTTCTCAATCCTTAGACGCCTTCCAACGCGCCCCGGGTGCGGCGTAATCTACCCTCATCACATGTATTACATATCTTTCACGTGTGCACATCACACGTTTTCATTCCACGAATGACGACGTCATCGCCGCCGCGCGTAGGCGCCCTCTCGCGCGAGCAAATGTCCCAAACAGGGTGCCAACGTGGTGTTTTTTCGAGCCGTCGGGGCTTTTTTACCCCTCGTCGTGATCCATAGTGACGTCATGAACGAGCCAAAAAGTGCACATCCGGGTGTTTCCGTCGGCGCACCGAAAACCCCTAAAACACCCAATGATGGATGTAATCAACATGTAAATACGACCATATGGGCCACCAAGGCGTCCGGCGCCATTCGACGTCACCGCCGCCGTCACGGCGCGTCGCATCGTCACAGTGCGACGTACGCGACACATCGCCACCATGTCTACCGAGACCGAACGAAGCTCCTTCGCCGTGAAGGCGGGATTAGCGCAGGTGAGTTTCTATTGAACCGCGTCGCGCGCGCATCGCGGGTGCGATCGAGTCGAGCCGAGCGGCACGGTGCGACGAAGGATGGTGATGATGGATGACGTCCGCTCTAGGTTGGGATTAGCGCGCACGCGGTGCGATGGGATGTACGCGCGCGCGCGCTCGAGCGCTGTGCGCGAAAGGTGGCGATATGTGTGGGAGATAAATTTTATGTGTGCGTTCGAGCGCGCCGAGGGGCGTTGGATGCGCGCGTGATGACTCGCGACTGACGGAATGATGTGCGCCCGTATGCGTGTCGTGAGCAGATGTTGAAGGGTGGCGTCATCATGGATGTGGTGAACGTCGAACAAGCGCGTATTGCGGAAGAGGCTGGTGCCGTTGCGGTTATGGCGCTCGAACGCGTGCCGGCGGACATCCGTAAGGATGGTGGCGTGGCGCGCATGAGCGACCCGACGATGATTAAGGCAATTAAGGAAGCGGTGACGATTCCAGTGATGGCCAAGGCGCGCATCGGGCACTTTGTTGAAGCCCAAGTCCTCGAGGCGGTTGGCATTGACTACATCGATGAATCTGAAGTTTTGACTCCGGCTGATGAAATTAACCACTTGAACAAGCACAAGTTTAAGGTTCCCGTGCTCTGCGGTTGCCGCGACTTGGGCGAAGCGCTCCGCCGAATCGCTGAAGGTTGCTCGATGATTCGTACCAAGGGTGAGGCTGGTACCGGTAACGTTGTCGAAGCTGTGCGTCACTGCCGTGCCGTCATGGGCGACATCCGCCGCTTGTGCGCCATGGATGAAGATGAAGTTTTCGTGTACGCCAAGGAAATCCGCGCCCCCCTCGAGCTCGTGCAACAAACGCGCAAGCTCGGACGCTTGCCTGTTGTAAACTTTGCCGCTGGCGGTGTCGCCACCCCGGCGGATGCTGCGTTGATGATGCAACTCGGTATGGATGGTGTGTTCGTTGGTTCTGGTATCTTCAAGTCTGGTGACCCGGCCAAGCGCGCCCGCGCCATTGTCCAAGCGGTGACGCACTACAACGATCCTAAGATTATCGCTGAAGTGTCCGAAGGTTTGGGTGAAGCCATGGTGGGTATTGACTGCAAGGAAATGCACTTCGTGTCCTACGCCGCGCGCTCCGAATAAGCGTCTACTCTTATTAATTTAGCAGCTCAAACGTAACACTCCAAATTTTAATCAGCATTTCTTTTGATTGTACGACTTTAAACATTATGGTTCCTCTCGCAACCTTGAGAAAGACATGGATCAACGCACGCGATGTGTGGACTACGAATTGATATGCGTACGTGTTACAAGTTTTCTTCTAATCGAATTTCGTTCGGGCAATGCCCACGCGTTTTGTCTTGCGCGCCGAGTCTTTGTGACGCGGCTTTTTCTTTGACGGCGATTTTTCCGCTGATGCCGGCCTCTTCGTGCCGCGCTTCACGAACGGTTGATTCTTAGCATCCTTCAAAAACTTAGCTTTGCGTTCGAGCTGTTTCTCGTTAAAATGTTTGGTCTTTTTCGCCGTGTTGGCCGTCTTGCCGGCATCCTTTGTCTTCTTTGTCGCGGTCTTTTCTCGTCGCATGTCCTCCTTTGTCTTATTCGTCGCCAATAGCGCCTGCGCCGCGCGTTTTGCGCGGTCAGCCTTGAGAAAACCAGGCAAATCTTCATCCCCTTCACCGTCGTCATCGCCGTCACTCGACGATGAGTATCCGCCGAGCGCCTCTGCGTTTTGGGCGCGTAAAGCTCGGGCTCGCGCCTTGCGTTCCTCCTTCTCCTCGCGATTCTTTTCACGCTTCACATCTCCGGTCTCAGCCCCGATGTCGATGGCGAGTTGTTTCAATATTCCTTTCGACATCGCATCGTGTTCGAATTGACATTCTTCGCCGAATCGGCATCTACCCATGTTTAACCAGTCCAAGCACGCGCCGCTGCTTCGCGCTTCGTGCACCTTTGTGGCGTATTCCAATCTCGCCGCCTTCTTCGCCTTGTCTCGCTCTTCTCGGCTCTCTCTTTCGCGCTGATTCGCCTTGACGCGCTCTTTGGCTTCGCGTGCGCGCATTTTAGCCTCAGCGACGCCCTCGCGTCCTCCGGCGCGCTCAAACTTTGCGCGCTGCTTTGTCTTGGTTGCGTCCCACGCTTCGCGCACCTTCAACATCGTCTCCGAGTCTTCCTCCCCACTCACGCGCTCGCACATGCGATCACACACGTTGAGCATGTGTCCTTTACTGTCTAGCAACCGCGTCGCCTCGACGTGCGCGCTCTCAGCGCGTCCACGCTCGCGAAGCGCGCGCGCCCAAGAGGTGTACTCGCGAGAGCACTTTATGAGCTTTTGCGCGAACGCCTTGTCGTCGACAATCGATTGTCGCAGAAACGCAATGTACGCATTCTTTGCATTCTTCCCTAGCTTCATCGTGCGCGTGTGCGTTTTCGCGTGCACCGTCGGCGTCCTTCGAGCTCGAGTGTGAGGACGCGCGCCCGACGGCTGCGCGTCGAGAGAGGTTTGTTGTTAATATCGCTAAAGTGTTAATGTTACAAGCGCCCGCGACAAAGAATGTGATTCTCAATCGCACGCGCGCCTAGTGTCTGCCGCTATGATTCTCCACCGATACAAATAAATACACGTCGCTCCGAATGTCCCGCTCTGCTCTGAATGTCGTCCACGCGAGACGCGCTCGAGCGCCCGCGTTACGCCCGAGCGCCTCGCGCGCCATCCTTTTGTACCAATTGTGCTATTAATTCCGAACTCGACGCCTTATAATCTAATAATTCCTGTATCAATTCTTTCATATCTCTCATTGTCGAATGTTGGGTGTCGATAATCTCACACAACTGCGCGCGTTCCGCCGCCGCATCCGCGCGTCGCTTCTCATCCTTTGCGTTCCCCTTGTCCACTTCCCACCACACCACCCCCCCAGCGACGGCGAACACGAACGCCTCGCCCGCAAACTCTGACGCCGCCTGTAACGCGGCATCTTCACTCATCACCGGCACTTTCGCCGCAATCTTCCTCGCCTTACGTCCACCAATCAATCCAGAATCACTCGCTGGCGCATCGCGCATGACGAGCGCCTGCACCGCGTGTGCCTTGCGCGCGGCGTCGATGGCGACGGTGCGGAACCACGGCGAGTCGCTGATTCGCGCCTTGAGCGCCTTGGCCAGAGGTTTACTCGCCGTCTTCACCACGAGCGAGAACGCCTTGACGTAGAACGCCATGGATGGAGCTCAGCGCAATGTGCCGTCGAATGCGATGGCTGTTGTGCGAATTCGTTGACGCGCCATTGCTCGGCGTTGCGTGTACGGAGTATACTCGTGACGCACGATGGTACCACCGAGACGAGGACGGAGCACCACGCCCGATGCGGAGGCGGATGTGCGGGAGATCGAGCGATTACGACGCGAACGCGACGACGCCACGACGCGCGCAAAGGAGGATGCTGGAGATGGTGGAGATGAAGATGATGATGCTGATGATGACGACGGTGCGTCGGGGCGACGACGTGGACGGGATGGCGCGCGGGCGATGGCGATGAAAACGTCCGGGAGCGTGCCGGAGAATGTGAAGAAGGCGCCTTTGAGGGCGTATACGGCACCGAAGGATCTTTCGAGTGTGCCCGAGGATGCCGCGAGCGATGAAGATTTGGAGAGCGATGAAGCGCTCGGGTTCGGCAAGTCGAAGAAGATTATCGATCGCGAGAGTGATTACGCTAAAAGAAGGTTTAATCGTGCGTTGAGTCCTGGGCGGGAGAGCGGCAAGGTACGTTGTGTGAGAGATCTTGATGCGCGAGTTGAGACGTCGAGGCGCTCGAGCGTCGATGGCGGCTTTAGGTTTAAACTGAAAAAAACAGCAAAGACGCGCAATGTCGCGCACACACGGCGAGGCGGCGACACATCGCACGAATGGAAAAGACTGACGAAATATGTTTTTTGTTATTTACCCATGACGCAGGATGAAGGGCGCACGTACGCCGAACGCATGAAGGAAGTCGCGCTCGAGCGCGAAAAGGACAATACGTTGCGCAACATTGAACGAAAACAAAGAGAAGAAGCTGAACGCGCAGCGGATGAAGCTCGTCTCGCGGCGGCGCGAGTGAACGAGCCGGCATCGAGTGAACCGAGTGGATCGAAGCGTAAGCGTCGATGGGATGCGAAACCGGAAGACAGCGCGGCGGGGGGGAAACCGCGCTCTGAGTGGGAAAGCGACGACTCGGCGGCAACGGCGGGCGCGCGATGGGACGACGCGACACCTCGGGGCCAAAAGTGGGACGAAACTCCGAGGGCGCCATCGCAATGGGACTCCATGGAGAGCGGTACGGGCAAGGCTGGTGATGCCACCAAGGCGACGCCTCGTCGTTCGAGAAGTCGTTGGGATGAGACGCCGTTGATTCGCGCTGGAGGCGATCCGAGCGCGACGCCTGCGTGGACTGGCGGTGATCAGACGCCGTTGATCAACGCTGGCGGGGAAACTCCAAAGATTTCTGCAGGGATGGCCACACCATCGGCGGCGCAGATTGCGGCGCACCAAGCGATGCAATCCAATGTTCCGCTCACGCCAGAGCAGTACCAACAGATGCGGTATCAACGCGAAATTGAAGAGCGCAACCGCCCGCAAACGGATGAAGAGTTGGATGAGCTGTTGCCGTCGGAAGGGTTTAAGATTTTAGAGCCTCCTGCGAGTTATGTGCCCATTCGTACGCCTGCGCGTAAGCTCACGCAGACGCCGATGCCGTACGGTGCAAACGCGGGATTCTTTTCCATTCCAGAGGAAGACCGCGGACAAAAGTTTGACGTAAATCTTGTCCCAGAAGGTTTACCAGAGATGAAACCCGAAGATTATCAATACTTTGCGCCTTTGTTAAAGGAGACGGATGATGAAGAGTTGAGCATCGAGGAGCAAAAAGAGCGCAAGATCATGCGAATGTTGCTTCGAGTGAAGAATGGCACGCCGCCGCAGCGCAAGTCTGCATTGCGTCAAATTACCGACCGCGCAAAAGAATTTGGCGCTGGGCCGCTCTTCAATCAAATTTTGCCCTTGCTCATGTCTCCGACGTTGGAAGATCAAGAACGTCACTTGCTTGTGAAGGTGATTGACCGCATTTTGTACAAGCTTGATGACCTGGTTCGCCCATATGTGCACAAGATTTTGGTTGTTATTGAGCCGTTGCTCATCGACGAAGATTACTACGCTCGAGTCGAGGGTCGTGAAATCATTAGTAACGTCGCCAAGGCAGCTGGTTTAGCGACGATGATTGCGGCGATGCGCCCTGATATTGACAATGTCGACGAGTACGTGCGTAACACCACTGCGCGTGCCTTTGCCGTCGTCGCTCAGGCGCTCGGCGTGCAAGCGTTGTTGCCATTTTTGAAGGCGGTGTGTCAAAGTAAAAAGTCGTGGCAAGCTCGTCACACTGGGATTAAGATTGTGCAACAGATTGCCATTCTTCTCGGTTGCGCAGTGCTACCGCACCTCAAATCTCTAGTCGACATCATCGAACACGGCTTGGGTGATGAAAATCAAAAGGTTCGGACGATCACCGCGCTCTCCATAGCGGCGCTCGCCGAGGCGGCGACGCCGTACGGCATTGAATCTTTTGACTCTGTGCTCAAGCCTTTGTGGAAAGGTATTCGCGCCCACCGAGGGAAAGTGTTGGCAGCGTTCTTGAAATCCATCGGCTTCATCATTCCTCTCATGGATGCCATGTACGCCAATTACTACACGCGCGAGGTGATGGTGATTTTGATTCGCGAGTTTGCTACGGCGGATGAAGAGATGAAGAAAATTACGCTCAAGGTTGTCAAGCAGTGCGTTGCGACGGATGGCGTTGAATCCGAATACATTCGCGCTGAAGTCATGCCCGAGTTTTTCAAAAACTTTTGGGTCCGTCGCATGGCGCTCGACCGTCGTAATTACCAACAACTCGTGGAGACAACGTTGGAAATTTCTTTGAAGGTTGGCGCAGCCGAAATCATCGGTCGCGTCGTCGAAGATTTGAAGGATGAGTCCGAGCCGTATCGTCGCATGGTGATGGAAACCATCACAAAGGTGATTGAAGAGCTAGGTACAGCCGACGTGGACACTCGCATGGAAGAGTTGCTCATCGACGGCATGCTTTACGCATTCCAAGAACAAACATCGGACGAAAACGACGTCATGTTGAAGGGTGTCGGTACGATCGTTAACGCGCTCGGTTTACGCGCCAAGCCATATTTGCCACAAATTTGTGGCACTATTAAGTGGCGATTGAACAACAAAAGTGCCGAAATTCGTCAACAAGCGGCTGATTTAATCAGCGCTATCGCGCCCGTGATGCGTAAGTGCGAAGAAGAACAACTTTTGGGTCACTTGGGAGTCGTGCTGTACGAATATTTGGGCGAAGAATACCCTGAAGTGCTCGGGTCAATTTTGGGTGCTTTGAAAGCCATCGTGAGCGTGCAAGGGATGACGCGCATGACGCCGCCCATCAAAGATCTTCTTCCGCGTTTGACACCGATTTTGAAGAATAGACACGAAAAGGTGCAAGAGAATACGATTGACTTGATTGGTCGCATTGCTGACCGTGGTGCCGAGTACGTCGCCGCGCGTGAATGGATGCGCATTTGCTTTGAATTGTTGGAACTTTTGAAGGCTCCGAAAAAGGCGATTCGTCGCGCCACAGTGAATACCTTTGGTTATATCGCTAAGGCAATCGGTCCGCAAGACGTGCTCGCGACGCTGTTGAACAACCTCAAGGTGCAAGAGCGTCAGATGCGCGTGTGCACGACTGTCGCCATTGCCATTGTTGCTGAGACGTGCGCGCCATTCACCGTCATTCCAGCGTTGATGAATGAATATCGCGTGCCAGAAATTAACGTACAAAATGGTGTGTTAAAGTCCTTGGCTTTCTTGTTTGAGTACATTGGTGAAATGGGTAAGGATTACGTCTACGCCATTACGCCGCTTCTCGAGGACGCTCTCATGGACCGCGACTTGGTGCATCGCCAAACGGCGGCGGTAACCGTCAAGCATCTCGCTCTCGGTTGCGCCGGTCTTGGATGTGAAGACGCAATCACACACTTGATCAACTACACCTGGCCAAACGTATTTGAGCCTTCGCCACACGTCATCAACGCGGTGACTGAGGCGATTGAAGCCGCGCGTTTGGCGCTCGGTCCGCAGTTTGTCATGTCGTACGTGTTGCAAGGATTATTTCATCCTGCACGTAAGGTTCGTGATATCTACTGGAAAATCTACAACACGCTTTACATTGGCAGTCAGGATGCTTTAGTGGCTTCGTACCCCGCCCTGGATGATGACGGCGCGAACACCTACCGACGCGTCGAACTCGACTGCTTCTTGTAAAATCAATCGAGCCGAACGAGCGCGCTGGCACGACTAGAACATTAGCACACACACACATAAGCGTAGCTTTTTGAAAATCAAAATTCAAGAATACTGAATTATCTAATGCGCATACGCTGGATTACAATAACAAGCTAGGGGTAGTCCATCAACCCCCGATCATTCAAAGTCGCTCGATTCGTCGTCGCTGCCATACGCGACGCCACCTCTGATGACTCGCGACATCGCCTCCCGCCGAAACTCTTCCTCTTCATCTTCGCTATCGCTTTCGTGCTTTTCTGGCAATGCAATCACTCCAGCCTTGAGTAAAATATTTTCTAGTTTTTCGGTGCGGTAATCATCTTTACCGCCTACGTCTTCAAATCCCACCAATCTATCAAAGCACACGCCGTCGCGAAAAAACAGCACGCACGGCAAAACTTGAATTTGCAACTTGGTTACAAAAAACGGCGCATCCGGCGCGCTGACTTTAATAAATTTCGTATCAAAATACTTCTTGGCCAACAACGCGAGATGTTTATCCATGATTCTACACCGTTCAAACTCGTGATGATAAAAGTGCGCCACGACGTACGCCGTCGTCGTCACTTCGGGTAAAAATTCCTTCTCCTCCACCTCGTTCAACGATCCATGCCCTTTGCGTTCCATCGTCATCCGCTTCTCCGCTGCTTCTTTTAACGATTGCATGCGCTCGGCATGTATGGCTTCTAAATCCGGATCCTGTACGCATCGAAAATCATCATCCGTTCGCTCAGTCAGTCTTTCAGTCAGTCGGTCAACGTTTGGGCGCGATTGACACGAGTGTGTTGTCGCGCCGTTCGAACGCGTTCGCGAATGCCATTCTCGCACGAACGCGCGCGACACGAAAGCACACACGCGCATCGCATCCATCGTCGTCATCATCGTCATCGTCGTCGACATACCTCGGCTAAATCTCTCGCATCGAGCACGCATCCGCGCGGACGCGCGCGCGCGTTCGCCTCTTCCTCGAGTTTTTCCTTCATGTAATTCTTCGCCGCAGCTTCCATGACGGTGCCGTAATTCAGCGAATTCATCGTGCTTTGAAATTTACCATCGTCCATGGCGCTCGTCGTCGACCGCACGGCGGCGGCGGCGGCGAAAAGTGCCGTGAACGCGACTCGAGTGTCGACGCAAGATTTGAAAAGAAAACAATCGCACGACACGCATCGTTCCGCACTTTGCGACTCGCGTGAGTGCGTGCGAAAGCGCCGCACGTCGAGCAAGCGCGCACGCATACGTATTTGACACCAGCGCGCGATTCTGTGTGCGCGGTGCGTCACGCGGCGTCGTTCGTTGTCGTGTGTAGTGTCGCGTGTTTCGTGTTGAGCGATTCCAATGATGAAGGCGGATAACGGGGACGATCGAGACGCTGCGGCGCCGGCGGCGCCACCGGCGTACGAGAGCATTCATTTTGAAAGCTCGAACAGTGGATTACCCGATGTTCCACGGGATGAATTCGCGAAGAATGCGTCGATTGCGGTGAGTGTGACGAATCCAACAAAGGTTGGCGATGGATTGAGCGCGTACGCCGTGTACACGGTGAGCACGAAGACGAGCGACGCGGCGTACAAGAAGAGTGAGATGATTGTCGTCCGTCGCTATTCCGATTTCCAATGGTTGCGTGGACGATTGAGTAGCTTGTATCCTGGTATTGTCATTTTTCCGTTGCCTGAAAAGACGGTGACGACGAGTCCGTTTCAGAGCGATTTTCTCGAACATCGTCGCGGCGGTTTGCAAGATTTTATGAAAAAGGTTGTCGAGCATCCCACGCTTGGGACGTGCGAGGATGTGGTTATGTTTTTAGAAGAACAAGGGGGCAGTTCGTGGGATCAACGCGCGCCTTGGTATTCGCGTGGAGCAGTTGGTTCGGCGATTGGGGCGATGGATTCGTGGTTTCAATCCATCAACACGGCGACGGAGACGTGGAGCACGGGCGCTGGTATGGAGAGCGTGATGATGGAGGAAGATCCGCGTTATTTGGAAGCGACGGAATACTTGTTGTTGTTGGAAGAGCGCTTGAAGCGCGCGTTAAAGAGTGGGAGCGACATTGTCAACTCTGTGCAAAATCTCGGCATTTTGACGGGTACGTTCGGTGAAAACGCGCACCACTTGGGCGACTGCGAAGAAAAGGGTGCAAAGCTTTTACTCGGTGAAGAGGCGGGTGGTTTAGGTCAAGCGTTCCGACAAGTCGGGTCTGCGGCGTGCGCCATGCGCGCACCCACAGAGGCGCAAGCGGAGCGATTGGCGCGCGATTTCAGAGCGCCGCTCAAGCAAGCATTGCAATACGTGCGCGCGGCAAAGGAAACTATCGACGCTCGTTTAGATGCACTATTGAAGCTTCAAGCCGCGCGTTCAAAGGAACAGTCCAAGCGCGCAAAGCTTGATCACGCGCTTCATGCGCCACCGACGCCTCCACCGCCACCACCGACGAGCATTTTAGAGCGACTGCACGCGTCGATTACGCAACCGACGCCGGTGACGGTTGAGGAGCTTCAACGTGATGTCGGTACAGCTGAGGCTGCCACCGCTGATGCGCAAAAGAAATTCGATGAAATTAAGGCTCGCATGACCAATGAGCTCCCTCGCGTGCACGCTGAGCTCGAGCGCGTGATTAACGACGCGTTTGCCAACTGCGCGATATGCATGAAGGCGCTCGCTGAGACCCACGTGGATGCTTGGGAGTCTGTCTTCCCTGGATGCACGACGGCTTAAAATACCTATCAGACATATGGAAAGCTATGCACGACTTGTAATCTACCTGAAATATCAATCGACCACATCGTGCGCTCAATAAACATGTCATTCACATTGTCGACGAAGTAACTGCCGACGGTATCCTCCCTTCTCCTCACTTCGCGCGCCGCGCCATGTCGCGCGCGGTGTCCAACGCCATACACCGGTACCTGGATAACGTGCTCAGTGACCATTCGAGCGTGAGTTTGTCTTACGATACTCCTTCGCGTGGTGTTATACGTGGTCAACTTTTGGAACTCATAGAGGTGCGCATTCACTCGTAATCGAGCTCATTCGCGTACTCACCGCGTGCGTTTCCCACTCTTCACAGACCTACGGCTCGTTGACAGTCAATGATGATGATTATTACTACAACGATGGCACGTCGGCGCGATTGCTATACGCTGAAGGCACTATTCCTATGACGTATGCTGGCGCGAGGTACAACGTGCCAGTCAAACTGTACGTTGGCGTCGAGTTCCCACACGCCGAACCCGCGGCGTTTGTGGCGCCGACGCGAGATATGATGATAAAAGCAAATCACTCGTGCGTAGATGCAGATGGCGGGGTGATGTTGTCTCGTTTGATGACGTGGGATCCATCGCGAAGTCGATTGAGAGACGTGGCGAGAGCGTTGAGCGCGGCGTTTAGCGAAGAGCCACCGTTATTCACGAAACCAAACGCCGACGTGAGAAACACGAGTGCAAGTTCGATAATGACGAGCGGCATACGTAGTGGTGCGCGCGCAGCGCGTAACGTCGCCGGGGTGGCATCTCGTGTCGCGGCAAATGTGGCGCAACGCGTGCCTTTTAGCGTGCGCGTCGAGCGTCAAAGTTCGAGTAATAGGGAGCGACGCATAGAGGAATCGACGTCGACAATCACGAGTCCACGCGCGGAAGATGTGATTCACGCGAAAAATTTGTTTAGAGCGCGCGCGATTGCGGCACTATCAGAGAGATTACGTCACGAGACAGAACGGCGGCGTTCGGCAAATTTGCAATCCGTCGAGTTGCTTCTGAGCCAACAGACTGAGTTGTACGCTAGAAAGATAAATTTAGAACAAGAAAACGCCGCGATGCGCGCAAAATGCGAAGATATTGAGCACGGCGCGAGCGAAATGCGAGATGCGACCAATGTGATGCGAAAATGGCTTGCTACACACGGCCAAGGAATAGACCAAGTTGACATTGACAACGTCTTCAAGGGCGCTGATGCATGGAGTCAACAGCTCTTAGATGCCCACGTCAAGGATAAAGCAATTGAAGATACATTGGATGCGTTGGATGATTTGTTAAACGATGGTTTGATACACCATGCCGATTATATGCGTCAAGTTATGAAGCTGTGCAAGGAGCAATTTTACGCGCGCGCTGAAATCGCCATCGTCACAAAGATGCAAGCCGAGCGCGGAATCACAAACAACGCATACGTTGGTGATAAAACTCGTACTCCTCAGCATGGACATCGCCTGGAACCACTTTCGACGATGTTTTCGGAACCATCGTTCTTGCAGCCGTCGCGACCAGCGCGTGCGGATCCCGGACGAACGACTTGGCTAGATTAGTGCACACCAACGCGTGTCATCATAGCACCATCGCCTGCGCTTGTCCGGATTGTAAATAAATAACATATACAGTACCAGTACCAGTTGACATCGCTCACGCATTGCCGCACTGATGAAACGCTCAACGCGGCTCGCGTGTAACCGACGCCTCCGCCTCACTGTGTGTCGCGCACCATGGATAGCGGCGCGCACACGTACCAAGCACCATCGCACGAAGATACGTCTACAGAGTATGACGAACACATGGCGCGACTGGGAGTGTACCGCGCGCGCGAAAAGCCACCGAAACCGGGAAAGATGGAGGTGGCGTCCACTGATGCGGATGTTAGAGAAGACGCCACGGACGACGACGACGACGACGACGACGATGAATTCATGCGCGAATATCGTGCACAGCGCATGGCTGAAATGCAGTCCACTGCGGTGACGTTTGGATCCGTCGTCGATATCACGCGTGACTCGTTCGTGGAAGAAGTTACGACGCCCAGTGCGGAACGCGTCGTCGTCGTCTTCATGACGCGTCAGGGGTACGTTACACGAACGAATAATGTTTTTGTCAAGCACTAACGGCTTGTTCATCGTCTTTTCGTGTCAACACAGGTGTAGTGATTGCGAAACCATGGATGCAGCATTGCGCGCTTTAGCACCAAAGTATCCGCGAACCAAATTTTGTCGCATTCCGCATCGAGAGTGCGTGCCAAATTACCCCGATCGTCTCACGCCCACGCTATTGGTGTACCGAGACAAAGATGTGGCGAAATCCTTTGCCACGCTTGCGCCGTTCGGTGGACCGCACATGACGCCTGAGGGGGTGGAGTTTGCGTTGCGAGAAGTCGATGCGCGCGCTTGCCCGTCTCTTGCGGATGAAACCGAACAAGAAATTGAAACGCGCAGAGCCGCATACATTGCTGGTGTCATCGCGCGCATCGCTGATAGTAAAGCTATGAACGATGTGGCTGATGACGATGATGATTAATTCATTCATCGGTATCGCGCCGCCATCGAGGTTTGCTCATTGAAAACCATCGAGCGGCGCTCGCCCGGGGGTGCGCTTCACAACTCGACTCTCTGATGTCCTCCCAAGTTATGATGTCCGCGACTCGCGTCGTCGTCGCACAAACGACGACCGCAAAACCGTCGCAACGCAACCAACGCACGACGGCGTCATCGTCCTCGTCAACGTCGGCGTCATCCGCTCGCATGGTCGTCACCGCTTTGGCGTCCGCGGTGTTATCCTTTAACGCCTCCGCGCCCGAGGCGTTCGCCAAATCTTTCGCCAAGCCGCAAGACTCCGCGCCGGTTGAAACGATTTTCGACGGCGCGTACTACGACCCCAACCACCCTGGATGTCCGCGTACGATCGTTCCCGCTAAGGGTGGAGGCGTGACTATCAGCGGCTTGGACCCGGTGCCATTCGAACGCGGTCGCGGCTGCCGCGGCGTCAAGAAAACCAGCGGCTTGGCAGACACAAAGTTCAAATCATGGTCTATTCCTGCATCGGTGCGCGGAGAAGAAATCACGATTGATTTCGACGCCAAAGACGGGAGCGGCGAGAAAGTCACCGGAGTCAAGGTTGCCAACGGGATAAAGTTGCCCGACGGCACCGTGTGGCAACTGAAATCCGGTGCGAAATCCGACGCATGGACGCCGCGATAAACGCGCGATCGTTCATGCAACTATTGTGTGTCCCTATTGTTATCATTCATTTATGCGCTTCAATCTTCAATCGATACTAATCATGCACTCGCGCTCACGCCTGAACGTCACAGCGCGACTCGACTGGTGACTCAATCGACATGTTTTCGAGCGCGCGCGACGTGCTCGCGCGTCAAACAGACGCCGAGCGCAAGGAACCCATCGTCATCGATGCCGATGCCGACGACGCCGAGGCGCGGAAACGCGCGCGCGTTGACGCACGAATCGAGCGCGAGCGCGTCGCTGAGCTGAAACGAAAACAAGCGCAACAGAAACCAAAACAATCGACCCTCGTCGATGCCTATCGTCGCGGCATGCAGGCATCGGCGAGCACGTCGTCGTCATCGACATCCGATGCGTTGCCTCGCGAATTGCTTCAGCGCGTGTTGACGTATGCGCCGGTCAAATTCTACGCCGATGCGAGACTAGTGTCTCGCGCGTGGAGAGACGCGGTGGACGACGAAGCGTTCATGCCGTTTGTGAAGTTGAATCGCGCGCTCGCGCTCGGTGGACCAGAGTCAGCTGCCGCCCAAGAATGGTTTGAGAACGAGACAGGAGGTAGGGCAAAACGTACGGGCAATAGCTCGCTTGGCGTGGGGGGGTTGTTGCGGTTCGTCGCTCGGTCGAAACCGTTCAAGTCACGCTTGGACGTCGTCGCACTCGTGAAATGTATTCGGGAAGATGCAGTGTTGAATGTTCAAACTATGGATAAATCGACTCAAGCCTTCGTTATTACTATTGGAGATGTCGCGGCAACGATTGAGAGCGTTGCGGAAATGAAAATTGTGAATCGGTGTGGATGGGCGGCGTTGGCGTTTGCCATGGTGCACGTGGCAGAGAATGAAATCGTCGGTTCGCGGTTGCTTCGAGCCGCGAGACTTGCTTTGCGCACGTCTGCGAGCGATGAGGCAGACTTTGTCGAAGAAGACTTGGTTGAGTTTAGTCATTTAATCACGGGTTATATTCGTTCACTGGGACAGCTAACCACCGCAGTCTTTCAGCCCGGGGACCAATTCCTTCTCGCCACCCTGCGACAACTTAAAGCGAGGATGACAGCCGCCGTTGATTACGCTGATATCGAAGACGAGCGTGACTTGGCGGGAATGCAACCAGGAATGATGGATATGCCCGGTACGGTTGCCGTGCACACGCGTTTAACACGCGAACAAGATGCCATCGTGTCGACAAATCTCCAAGCGCCTCACTATATGGTTGTTCGAGCGTTTGCGGGTAGCGGCAAAACGACGACCCTCATCGAGTACGCGCGACGCAACCCAAGTAAAAAGTTCCTTTATCTCGCGTTTAATAAGGCGATTACATTAGAGGCGAAGGAGCGATTCCCACCGAATACGGACTGCAAAACGTTCCATGGGCTGGCGTATCCGCTCGCACTGTGGTATCAAAAGCAAGGAAAAAAGCTCGCATTTGGCGACCGACTTCGCGCCGATGAGGTTGCACGAGCTCTGAAAATGTCTGCGCAATCGCCAATCGTCGGCCGTGGTCTAGTTACGCTTCAGAATTATTTGGTATCCGACGACGATGATATTTCGTCAAAGCACGTGCCACCGAGCAAGGCGTCTTCAGCGGACATCTTAAATGTCGCGCGCGCGTTATGGACGATGATGAAAGATGTGTCCTCCAATGAAGTTCCACTGACTCACGCCGGCTATATGAAACTTTATTCATTGCAGCGACCACGTTTAGACCTGGATATGAGCAAGAGCAAAACGCGCACAGGGTACGACATCATCCTACTTGATGAAGCCCAGGACATCGCTCCGGTTATGTTTGACATAATTTATAGACAAGATAAGTGCGCTAAAGTTCTTGTTGGTGACTCGCATCAGCAAATCTATAACTTCACAGGGGCAACTAATGTGTTAGACGGCATTTCAAAGCGAGTACCACCGCAGTTTATCACACTTCGGCGGCTTGTGCGTTCATTTCGCTTTGGCCCTTCAATTGCGAACATCGCCAATGCTGCTCTCCGTCTCAAGGAAGAACCAGCACTTCTAATTGGCGCACGTGCACTGGATCTTGAGACGCACGCCGTGTATACATCAAGGTCCAACGAAAGCCTCTTTCAATGTCTTCGTATTGGTGAAAAGCGGCGAGAACAGTTGACAATTTTGGTTCGTTCAAACGCAAGTCTCATTGCAGCGATGGCAAAATTGGTGGGAATTTCGAAAGATATCAAATTGTGCGTTGTCGGTGGCATTGAAGCACTAAAACTTGAGCAAATAGTCGATTTTGTACGCTTGATGAATGGTGAAACGTCAGCAATTCAAGACAAGTACATTCGGCGGTTCATTCCGCACGGCAGCGGCGGCGCGCATTCCGATCCTCATTCACTCAATGATAATCAAGGCAACGCATTGACTAGGATAGCTCTCATCGCAGAAAATCAAGACGATTTTGACATGCTTACTCGCATCAGAATTGCCGAAACGTATGGCAAAAATATTTTTGAAATTGTGGCCCAAATACGAGTGGCGGATGTCGGCGCCAAGAGCGAACATATGGCAGATTTTGTGCTGTCCACCGCACACAAGTCGAAAGGTTTGGAGTGGGATTCCGTGCTAATCTGGAATGATTTTATCAATATCGACTGTGCGGTGAAATACGGAGATAATTACGTGCTTCGCGAAGAGGGCGTCTTCGGCGACACAACTGTCAAAGACATTGACGTCGATGAAATCAATTTGCTATATGTGGCGGTGACACGAGCGCGCAAGCGAGTCTTTCTAAACAATGCTCTAGCACGTTTGGCGATGGAAGGGGATTACCATTTATCGCCTTTTGTCGTCCGTCACCTCGATGCGAGCGATACAACTGAAACAGAGTGCCACTATTGTGAAGCTTTCGATTTTACGTCGAAGGAGCTTTTATGGCAAGCCAACTCGACTTCAAAGAATAGCTTAGTAGGCGTCAAAATTCCGTGCATGAATCTGCTCTTCACGAACACGCGCGACGTGACGTGCGACGACTCGGGGCTGCTGGCGACGCTTTCGTTAAGCCGCAGGACAACGTTCGCGGAGCATGTTTGCCGAAAATGCCGCGACGGTGCTGACGCATTTCAACCTCTTCCCCTCGCGCACACGCTCGCCGACGAAGCCGGTTACGCTAAGACAAAATAGCGCCATCATTGTCATCAGTAATGAAATCATTTCGTGCTCCGATTCTTCCTTTATGTCTCTCGCGTCGCGGCGCGACAGCTCGTGAAATTTTAAATGATGCACCCTCACACCTCGGCGCGCTTCTCGACGGGCGACGACGTGGTGCGGCACGGCGCGTGACTGAGACACGCGTACTGAGTTGTTCAACACGCTTGTTGGCACTCGAACGCAGTTCCTCCATCGTTTTCGTCGTCGTCGGCGAAGTTTATACGACAGAGTTGAACTTTGTGTCGCGCATCATGTCCGCACGAGGACGCGATAACGAGGTCTCGTCCTCGAAAAGCGCGCGAGCGAGGGACGAAGTGGCAAACGCGTTGCGCGATGCGACGAAATCGCGCACTGCGAACGATGGGCGCGGAAGGCGCAAGAAGTTTGCGGCGGATCGCGGAGAGAAGGCTCCGGCGGCGGAACGCGAGCGAACCATTCCTAAAGGAGAGCCTTGTGATGCGATACCGATGGATTGGACGGTGAAATCATCTGTGCGGTTTACGAGCGATAGTAGCTTTCATTGGTGTTCGTGCTTGGGGGCTGTACCTGTGTCGGAAGGACTGCGCGCGTATAGCGGAGGTTCAGCGACGCAAAGCGATGTCGACGCCGTGCTGTACAACAAGGACGATTTAGCGTCAGCGCAGCGCGCGCTCACGAGAGCGTCGTATTCATGCGCATATCCGGCTGACGTGTTACCGAGTGAAGCGTTGGTGACGATGCGTTCGAGTGAAAGTGGGCGAGCTTGGTTGGAGCGTCGACAGTCGACATGGAGCGATGCGCTCGTAAGTTTGTATGGGTTGCTCCGCGTCCGCCAATGCTATGCGTTTTATGTTATTTACGAGGAAAGAACGATATTGTTTTGCGCTCCGGGTGTCGGTGGTGTTAACGATGGCGGTTATGCGGTGGTGACGAATAGTAATATTAAAATTCGTCGAGCGCTCAACGACGCCGGCGTCGATTTTGTCAGCGCCGACGAAGAGGCGGCTGCTATTGAAAATGCCCAAAAGTTGAAAAAGCAAGTGTGGCGACCAGAGGACGAACAACGAACTTTATTGGATGACTTGGCGGGCGATGAAGTCAGCCGTGCGAATGTTAAACACCCCATGGAATCCGCCGAGGCGACGACGATGCTTGCAAACATGGACAAACCAAGCGGGGCGCGCAGGCGCGCGGCAGACACCATTATCTGTCGAGGCGCCATAGCCGTCAGCGGATTGTTGAATGTCCTCATGGAAGCTTCTGGTGGCGATCTGGGAAGTTCAGATTTCGAAACACGAGATGTGCCCACTTTGCTTTCGCCCGTGCCGTTTGCGCATAGCTCCATGAAACCTCTGACTCTCACCGTGCAGATGAATACGACGACGCGCAAAGAAGCTAAAGATGCGAGCTCATTGTTGTCTCTCGCATCTGGGAATGTCTCGACGAGAAGCGTGTACACGGCGGAAACGCCGCGCAATGAATTTGTACCGCCTTGGGCGTTGGCACGCATGTGCGCCGTGCTCGCCGCCAAGCAAGGCGACATTCGTGTTTTATGTTCCATCGTGCCGCAGACACACGGTTTGAATGTAGGTGTCCTAGCGGCGTATGACATTGCAGAACGAAACGCATCGCACACAGAGGACGTTTTGATTCGAGAATGCGCGTATTACGACGAAGTGGAGACATCTCGAATCATGGCCCCGCCGCCGCTCGGTTCAAGCGCCATTAACAAAATCGAGTACATGGACGGTATGTATTATGTCTAGAGCGCGCGTCTTCATTGCACGCACACTTGTGAATATTATTTCATTAGCCCTTGATCACTATCACAAACCTTGTGACGAGGAATACAAAAATTCTACAAATAAACGCGAAAAGCGCGCGTCTTCGCCCTCCCCGGTGCGTTCACCCCGCCATGACTTCGTCTTCATCATCAACAACTAAATCCTCCTCATCACCATCTATGTCACCAACGTCGCCGCCGCTGCCGCCGCCACTTTTGACTAATTCCGCACGCTGTCGCTCGAGTTCCTTGATTTGGTTTGTCAAACTCTTGCGTTCGTCAGACTTGCCAAAATTTTTCTTCGCAATCTTCGAGCGCTTCGACTTTAGATCGGCGATGCGTTCTCGCAACTCTCGCTTACGCGCGGTAAGATTACTTTGCTTCATGCGTCCACTCGATACGTTAGCGTGGTTGACGTCACCGCCATCATCCGCGACGGCGCCATCCATGACGATGTCCCCAGCCGCCAGCGCACCGCTCACGTGTTTCACCGCCGCCGCATGTTGTTGCCGTCGTTTCTTCTTATCCGCCGCCTTTTTGCGTTTGGTTTTCAGATGCTTCAATTGTGCTTTCGTCCGCGCAACCTTCATCGCGTCGTCGTCGTCGTCGTCGTCGTCGTCGTCGTCGTCGTGTGTGTGTTGTGAGGCTCCCGCGCGTGAACAGTTTTGGTCTGTTACAATTAGAACAATTGCGAGTGACAACCCGAGCTATGGCTAGAATTTTGTGTGATTTATACATGGATGCCGATGATTGAGACATATACATCAGTCTTCAATCTCGGACACGAGCTTGGTTTTGAACGTGTCCACCGGGTAGACTTGCCCGTGCTCTTCGCGCGCGCACGAGGCGTCGCTCGTCAATTTTCGATAATGGTCGTAAATGGCCATGGTGCTCATGATGTTTTCTTCAGAAGGGCACGAACATTCGATCGGTTTCTGTGGTGATCCCATGTTTGCGGTGTTTGGAATGTGGTAGTCGATGAAGTGCATGTATCCTTTGGTGTATTCGTTGATCGCACGCTTTGAGCCGCCAAACATGTTGGCTATGACGGAGATGCGATGAATGTCGTCGCACGTCCCGAACGCCGGTCGCGGCTTGGCCAACGCGGCGACATCCTTGCCTACGACTGGAGAGTCCAAGTACGAGTCGTCGTCGTCGTTGTCGTCGTCGACATCAGTGTCTTCGGCATTCGTTGTGGCGTTCGCAGCCACGGAACCTTGAAACTCGTTGCGGTAGCAATTTAACATCATCTTGTCCTCTGACGCCTCGCGATGCAACGTTTCGTGCAGCCACTTAAACGGCGGAAACCCGACGCGCTCGCGATAATATTCCGGAGCACCAATGCTCATGCAAAAGCTATACGCGGTGTGATCAGGGCACTGCAACAAACCAATATCGGCATCGAGCCAAAAATATCGCTTGGATCGTAAATCCTTAAACGACTCTGAGCCTTCAATTTCGTTGGCCATTTCGTTGACGAGCGGCACCTTATTAATCCACACGCGTTTAAACTGCTCAACCCCACACTCCGTCATGTTAGTATACGTCAAATGCTCACGAGGTTTCACCACACACCTCGCAGCACCTCGACCAAATTGATTCGGAACCGATTCACCGCGTATAACACGCCCGCGCGCGTACGCCGACATCGCATCCTCGCACGCCCCCGCCGAGTCCCGCATGAATACGACATTCATGCCAAACACCCCAGCCGCGCAACTCGTCCTACCAATCCCTAATAAATAATACTCCAACGCATGATGCTGTTTCTCACTCGGCGGTGACGCCCAGAACCCATCAATCCACGTGATATCACGTAATTTCGCCAACGCTTGCGCAGAAAACGCGCGCGCGTGCGCCTCGAGCTCGTCGGCAAACACGTGACACGGCGCTAAATCAATCTCATACCCCAACGACGACGTCATCGTCATCTCTCGCCAGTGCGTGTGCGGCACCGCACTGGGGGTGCCGAGCGACGCCACATCGCGTCTCGACGACGACGACGACGACGCAAAGACGACGACCGCGACCGCGAGCGCGATCGACGCCACCCAGAGCGCCATCGCCATGGCTTTCACTCGCGACGTCGACGTCGACGACGACGACGACGACGGCGACGCATCGGCGTCGTCGGACATCGAACGCGATGGCGGCGGCATGAGTAAGGCGTGGTGTTCGCCGACGGCGCCCGTCGACGGCGGCATCGCGGCGCGCATTGACGCACGACATGGGTGTTCACGAGTGAATGGTTTCTAAACCCTACGCCGTTCCGGAGCGTTCCGGGCGCGCCGCGCCGACGTCATACGCGCGCGCATGCGCCTCGCGCACGCGTCGAGCGCGATGAACGCGAGCGATGAACGCGCTGAGTTGCTCGGTGACGCACGATCGCACGATCGCGCGCCGTCGTGGGTGTGGAAAGTTGCGATCGGGGTGGCGTGTGCGCTCGCGGTGATGTATGGTGTTGGCGCATCGTCACGGGCGTCGAGCGCGTCGACGTCGATGACGAGCGAGAGATCGACGTCCAGGGCGGCGTTTGGGAAGTCGTTTAAGTGTGCGGTGTTGTTTAAGCCCGAGTTTGCTGGGTTTCGTATATGTAATTCGCAATGGAGCAACGCTGGAGACTTGCTCGGCGAGCCAATCGTGCGAGAGATGTTGGAGCGGCGATTTGAGTGCGACGCGTATGCGTTTATTACGCATCGCATGAAGAGTAAAGGATCGAATTGTTTGTGGAGCGTGGGGAGTGTGATGCAATTCGTGCGTAGCGGGGATGTGGTTTGGGGATTGGGGGTGTGGCACGCGGAGGAGTACGCGCAGGCGCGTTTGGGGACGCCGCTCGATTTTGAAGTGCGAGGCGTACGCGGGCCTGAAACCGCGCGTTTGCTCGATGAGGTGCACGGCGCCACTGTGCCGTCGATTGGTGATCCTGGATTTTTAGTTAGCGAGTTTTTCCCGGAAATCAAAGCCACGGCGGAGCATAAATGTTTGATTAGGCACGTCTCTGGGGACAAAACCGTCGCCCCCAAGGGCGTGAAGAGCTTCACGCCCGGCGACTTTGGATCGAATTGGCGCTTGTTTGTCGAGGAGGTCGCGCGATGCTCGCACGTGTATTCGAGTTCTTTACACGGCTTAATCGTCGCCGACTCGTTCGGCATCCCAGCTCGATGGTTCTTCCCCAAAGATCAAGAAGTCGTCGCGGCGCAGAGTGACTTCAAATACCGCGACTGGCTCGAAATGAGCGGACGCTCGGAAGCATTTCTTCGACCGCGTCACAACATTGACGCCATGCTCGATGAGTCCTCCTACGCACGGCCATTATCACAAGATAAACGTCTCGAGATCATCAACAAGCTCGTGACATCGTTCCCATTCGACATGTTCACCACCGTCGAAGTCGGTTCGGGCGACTGAAGCCGCATTCGGCCGCCGACTGCGTCTGGCGAATCCACTCGTTTCAGTCGCTCCGTCGCTCGCCTCCGTCGCTTGCCGCCTTTCGCATTGTCTCGCGTTGTTCATCGCGTACGCTACGAGTACGCGTCATATTTAGTCACACACTATACACCATGCACCATGTAATTATCCACTTTGTCGAAACTCGCGTCCCGAGCGCGTCGCGCGCGTGTGGATAAGAACCCAAGATGCCCATGACCGATCGTCACTTCTCGACTTTTCGGTGCGTCCGCGCGCGCGTGCGTCGTCGCGTACACGTATGATGATGTGTTGACGGCATCTTCATTGTCGTCGTCCTCCTCCTCATCGTCGTCGTCGTCGTCGTCGTCGTCGTCGTCGTCGTCGTCGTCGGTCGCGTGGTTGTGGATAAAGTCATCGCGCGATCGGGACTTGGCGTGATCGTCGTTCGCCCGCGCGTCTTGGCGTCGCATCGCGCCGTGCATGACGCGCATAATACTGACGCGCGTGTCTTCTTCGTCTCTCGCGTTCGCGTCGTCGCAGAGGACCAACACGCGCTTAACCTAAGCCCTTACATTCATCATGTCTGCGTTTGCAGCCAAGGCGCCGACCCGGGCGTTGACGAAAACCGTCGCTTCGCGTCGCGCGGCGAAGAGCGTCAAGGCGACGCGAGGCGTTGTGGCCAAGGCTGGTGGTCTCGGTACGCCTTTCACGACGTGGATTCTTCAACAAGAAATGGAGGAGAACATTGATGGTGAATTGGCTGTCGTGTTGTCGTCCATTTCCTTGGCGTGCAAGCAAATCGCGAGCTTGGTGCAACGCGCCGGGATTGCCGGTATGACTGGTTTGGCGGGTGAGACTAACGTTCAAGGTGAAGACCAAAAGAAGCTTGATGTGATCTCTAACGATGTTTTCTGCGACGTCTTGCGCCAAACTGGCCGTACGGGTGTTATTGCGTCTGAAGAAGAGGATGTCCCGGTTGCGGTTGAGGAAACCTTTGGCGGCAACTACGTCGTTGTTTTTGACCCGCTCGATGGTTCTTCCAACATCGATGCCGCTGTGTCCACTGGTTCTATCTGGGGTATCTACGAGTCTGACTCCACGTGCATCCCGGATTTCAGCTCTGAAGATGCGGCCAAGATTGAAGAAAAGTGCGTCATGAACGTGTGCCAACCGGGTAACAACTTGTTGTGCGCTGGCTACTGCATGTACTCTTCGTCCACCATCTTGGTGTTGACCATCGGCCAAGGCGTGTATGGTTTCACCCTTGACCCGACGGTTGGTGAATTCATCATGTCCCACGAAAAGATCCAAGTCCCGAAGAGTGGTAAGATTTACTCGTTCAATGAAGGTAACTACGCCATGTGGACCGATGGCTTGAAGAAGTACATGGACTCCCTCAAGACTGGCGGTAAGGACGGCGGCAAGCCGTACAGCGCCCGTTACATTGGTTCTCTCGTTGGTGATTTCCACAGAACCATCTTGTACGGTGGTATCTACGGTTACCCGGGTGACGCCAAGAACCCGAACGGTAAGCTCCGCTTGTTGTACGAGTGCGCGCCGATGTCTTTCATCGCCGAACAAGCTGGCGGTGCGGGCTCTGACGGTAAGGGCCGCATCCTTGACATCATGCCCGACAAGGTTCACCAACGCGTGCCGTTCTTCACCGGCTCCGTCGGTGAAGTCGAATACCTTGAGTCGTTCATGTAAGTCTTTGAGAGGACGCGAGAAGGATTTTCCGCTAGTCGAACGTGATAACAATATTATTTTTTGAATATCCACGTTAAAACATTGATATTGAAGACGACCTCTGTAACGATCTCCGAACGCGCGCGCAAACCAAGTAGCGGCGACGATTAAACACACGTTATGATTGATTTAATACAAATATTAATTCTTCGCTATGGTAGTGGCGCGCTTGATGGCTCGCTTGATGGCGTCGCGGTCCAAAGACGTAACGACGTGAATTTCTTGCACCGCACGGCCCGCGCGCGCAAGTAAGTTGTAACCATCCTCCACGAAAACATTCGTGAGCCAAAGCTCCAAGTCTTGGCTCACCACGCGTTGTTCCATGGCTTGGCGTCCCGGAATGACGGCTTCGATGCCCTCCTCCTTTAACAGCGAGCTACAGATATCCGGTAAGCCTGGCAAAGGGATTTCGCTTAAATCATCCTCATCCATGCTCGGTTCGGGCATCGTCACAGGCATGATTGTCTCAAGTGTTTCCATTAACGGATCTGCTTGCGTTTGCTTGATGCTGAAGTTGATGCGGCCAGTGTCAGAGTTGACTTCTAACACCTTGACGGATTCGCGTTGCCCAACCCGCACGGCGTCTCTCGGGTGGCTAATTCTATTCCAAGAGATCTCCGAGATGTGCACCAAACCCTCAAGACCAGACGCAGGGCCTTGTCCATCAACAACCTCGACGAATGCCCCAAAATCACTCAAAGAAGTCACAACAACCTCCACGCGCGTGCCGATCGGTAACTTTTCCTTTGCCCCTTCTTGCAACAACGCCCGTTCGCTCACAACGATTTTTTTCGGCGTCACATCCATCAACTTCACATCAATCAATTTACCAATCTGAGCCTCCAAGATCTTCGTCTCGTCCATCTCCTGCGCGTTCCCTTGCGCATTCAAATCACCCTTTAATCGACTCGAACGCATCTGACTCTTGGGTAAAAACGCGCGAAACTTGCCCTTTTGCGCCCTGAGCACCAAACCACCGCGGTTCACGACTTCAACCTTCCCCGTCAGCGTCCCTCCGCTCGCCATAATGGCATCCAACGCCTTCTTAATCTCCCCTTCGCGCGCCGCGCTGTCCTCCTTCTTCTTCTCATCCGCACCGTCGCCATCCGACGCGCCGACCCCAGCCATCACCACCGTCAGCCTCGTCCGCGCTCCAACGCGTCGCGCACACCGCCTCAGCGCGCCGCCATCGCCGCGCGCCACCGCGCTCGAGCGCACCATCGTCATCGTCATCGTCCTCGCCGCGCCGTCCATCGTCGTCGTCGTCGTCGCGCTGCGTCCGTGAAAACGCGTCGCGATGTGGCGCACACGCGTGACGTCATCATCGCTTGCTTTCCTCGCGAAGCGCGACATTTGGAGGCGCGGCGTCGCGTCGCGCGGCGCATGGCGCCCAGCGTGGCGACCGAGGTGGTGAAATCGGCGAATTCTATCGCGGCGTTGCGCGCGATTGAATCCGCACGCGGCGAGGAGGCGTTGTTTATCGACCCATGGGCGGAGGCGTTGAGCGGTCGCATCGGTGTCGGTGGGACGACTGGGACGGCGGCGGTGGCGTCCGGTGCGACGTCGTCGTCGTCGGCGGCGATCGCGAGCGGTGGTAAGGGGAGAGGGGATAAAGGCCGGATCGCCATACGCACGAAATTCTTCGATGACGCCGTGGTGGAGGCGTTGAGGCGAGCGCACGAGGCGGAGCCGTCGCGCGAAAAGCGCGTCGTCTTCTTAGGGGCGGGTTTTGACACGCGCGCGTGGCGTCTTCGCGCGCCGAGCGATGCGTGTAAAGCGCTGACGACCGTGTTTGAAGTGGATGTCGAGAGCGTGTTGCGGGAAAAGCGCGAAAAGATGGGTGATCCACCGCTTTCGCTGTGTCGCGGGCGAGCCGAGGCGTACGCAGACATCGAACGAGACGATTGGTTGGCAAAACTCGAGCGCGTCGGGTTCACGTCGGGTGATGCTCATGTGATTTGGGTGTTCGAAGGGTTGCTCTATTATCTTGCGCCGCGCGTGGTGCGACGCGTAATCGCCACTGCGGCCAAAGTCTCCACGCCAGGCGGCTCGACGCTCATCGCGTCCGTCGTCAATCGAGCGAGCGTCCGACGCGCGAAATCCGCCCCTTGGCGTACGAAATTCCGCCGCGCGTTCAAACTCGAACCAACACCAGCAAAGGCGCAATGGAAATCATGGTGCGATGCGCCGGAATCGTACTTTCTCCCATGGCGAACGCAAACCGCCGCTCAACTCGGCGACCCAAACTGCTCGTTCGGCCGATGGTCAGGCGACGCGCCGCCCGCGCGCGCATCCCCGCGCGCACGAGACCCGATCCCGCGCACGTACTACGTCATCGCGCACTTATAATTAAGTCTTGTTTTAGCGCGGCACCGTTCGCGGTTGTAAAATCATGTATGTTTACGCATCATTAAGACGACGGCTGGAGTCCAGTCACTGGACGCAAATTGCGCCTTGTCAACACCCTCGATCGACGGCTGCGGCATTCTTCGGCGCACCGTACGCCGTCGTCGCCTCGCTCACGCCGTCTCACGCACAGCACGCGTAAAGCACACAATGGTACGTTCGATATGCGCGTCGATGCGCGCGTCGTCGGCGTCCACACGCGTGGCGCCGGCGTCGATGATGGATCGCGATCGATGGCGCGGGTGCTGGAATATTTTGAGGTTTCTAACGCGCGCACGCACGGTTTCGATCGCACACACAGGCGAGCGCACGAATGATGGCGGCCAAGTCGCGTAAGTTCCACGGGAACATTCACAAGCGCGGCGCGGTGGATATCTCTGCGTCTTTGGGGAAGAAGAATGGGTTCGCCGTAGGGCCGGTGATGCTAGGATTTTTCATCTTTGTCGTCATCGGGAGCTCGTTGCTGCAGATTATTCGCACGGCGTCGATTGGCGGGCCGGATATGGCGTAGTAAATGTACCATAGGTGGTTGACGCCTATTCTCTGTAATATACATACATGCAACGTTATCATACAATCATACAACTCGCGCCGCTGGCTACCGGTAGCTATTCGTTAATAATCGCGTTCTACACGCGACGCGACTGCGCTGGTGCGGCATCTTCATCGGTGATGGTGTGCGTGCGAATGTTTGCAAACTCGATACCGCGACTGCCGTTGACGGATTGATAGACTGGGGCGAAATCTTCATCATCAACATCACCGTTTCTCAAGACGCGTTGAATGTCTCGAAATGTCTTTCTACGCGTCTCGGGAATATAAAAGTACACGAAAATAGTCGCCGCCACGCACCACAGGGCGTTGAACGCAAACGTACCAGCGTGAAAAGCGTTCAACATCGGCGCAAATATCAAGTCCGAGATGAATCCGGCGAAGAAGAGCGTGGCGGTGACGAGCGCCGCTGCGGCGGATTTCACCCTCATGGAAAAGAATTCGCTCACCAGGACCCAAAACACGCTCGCTGAGCTACATGAAAATGCAAATATGAAAGTGCACAAACCAATAAGAGTTAATGGAACGCTCCTCATACCAAAGCCTAAACCAGCGATGGACAATCCAAACGCCGAAAACGCGTTCCCATACAAGAGCAGCGGCCGACGTCCAAATGAATCGACGAGGTGAATTGATATCAACACCCCTAGCGTCTTGAAAGCCACGATCAAACCGGAATAAATGTTCTCCATGGCGATGCCAGACGAATTTGTCGTCGTCGTCGTCGTCGTGGAAATTTGATTCAGAATCCGCGAAGAGTAGTTGATAATCGACGTCGACGCCGACATTTGGTTGAACCACGCCAGACAAAGAATTAAATTCACGGCGCGTCTCTCCTCACCATCCATCGCTTCACACCATCCGCCGTGCGTGGCATCTACGAGAGCTTGCCAGAAACTCACATTTCGTTCGCTCGAGGACGTGGCGTGCTGCTCTTCGTTTTCGATAGTCGAGACGAGCGTCTCGATGTTATTGTCTGGCTCTTCGAGCGCTCGTAAACTTTCCTTCGCGCGCTCGCTATCGCCCGCGCGCACGCACCATCTTGGGCTTTCCGGACACGTCATGAATCCCACGACGCACCAAAAGCCAATCACGAGCGGTGAGCCTAGAACAAATCGGTACGTCTCGCTTGGTTCAAACCAAGTACTCACGTTGGCTAAAATCATCCCCATACACACCGATAACTCGTAGCACGCCACGACGCGACCGCGGTTGAGATCATCCGCAATCTCACCGCAATACGCTGGAACGATCACCGCGAGCGCGCCGACGCCGACGCCGACCACGGCGCGCCCAAACGCCAGCCCGACTTGAGACGCATCCGCGCTCAACGCGCACAACAACGACCCGAACGGCAGAGTACACGCGCTCAACACCGCCGCACTTCGCACTCGTCCAAAGCATCGCATCGCCGCCGCGCCCACGAACGCGCCAATCACCGCACCGCCCTTCGCGGCGCTCACGACGAAGCCTTTTTCAATGCCATCCAACGCAAGCGTCGTCGCGAGCGTGGGCAATAACCCCCCGACGAGCGCCAGATCGTACCCGAACGCGACGCCACCGAACAGGGCGAATCGATACCCGAACCGCGCGCGCGCCGACATCGCGCACTGGCGCGGCGCGGACGGCGTGTTTTGACGTCTACACATTTGGCATACTGTTACAACTTTCAATAATCTAATTCCTACGGCAACGCGCCTCCGAGCTCGACCATGTCACACTCCAGCGCACTCAGAGGCCTGAACACTCTCTTGGCCACGTCTTCGGGCACGCGCGGGTGCGTGATGGCGCGTACAGCGCGCGTTCGCGACGTCATCCACGATTGCACGAGCGTCGCTGCTGCTGCTGATGATTTCGTCGATTCGGCGCTCGCGCGCGCGGCGAGGATGCGCGCCACCGCCTCGGCGGCGTCGACGGGACGCATGGATGATATTCGCACGCCTTCGGGGGTGATGCGCGGCGGGAACGCCAGGCGCGCCAGTGCGCGAGTCGCGCGCATGGATGATTGATGTGCAAAGTCGCGGCGCACAGTGACGGCACTCGACGTCGCGCGGCGCGGTCGACGACGGCGCGCATGGCGACGACGACGCCGACGACGATGACGACGATGACGACGATGACGACACAGGCGCTGGCGCGGTCGGCGCCGGGGCGGCGTGTGCGCGCGCGCGCGGTGGTGGCTCGCGCCTCGACGTCGACGTCGACGTTTTTAGCACAGACGCTGGCGTTGTCGCCGCCCATCGGCGGCGTCGGCGGCGCATCGCGCGCGCGGCGCGGTCGCGTGGCGCAGTCGCGCGTCGTTCGCACGCGACGCGTCGTTCGCGCGCGCGCCGGGCGGGACAACGACGGGAGGGACCCACGATTGATTACGCGACGGGAAAAGGTGAAGAATAGAGAAAACGCGCAGACGTGGCTCATCGTGGGCTCGATCGCGCTCGTCATGACTTCAATCGTGGCGGTGGTGTATGAAAATGCGAGCGATGGGTTTTTATACGGCGTGGACTCGATTGAGAGCTACGCCGATGGTGGCGGGGATTTTGATTTTACCGGCGAGGAGAGCGCGTTCAACTTGAGCACCGTGGCGGGTGGCGCTTTGTGGGCTGTGGCGTTGTATTTCGCGTCGCCGGTGTCGGTATTATTGTTATTTTTAGGCCGCACCGATAGCGAGCGACCGTCGGATTGGGTGCTGAAGAAGGCGACTGGCGTTAACAAGATGGAGGATGCGAGCGTCGGCGCGCAAGTCGCCGTCGCGACTTGGTTTGCCGTCTGCGGCGTCGCTATCGCTGTCTTGGGTGAAAGCGCATTTGGGGGTGACAGCACGTGGGGCATTAGTGCTGGTGTGGGATTTTTAACCATCGCAGGTGTGAGCGAACTCGGTCGCCCGAAGCGTATTGACGCCGCGACGTTGAGCAAATTGGAAGCGCAATACGACGATTTTTGCATATTTGCCAGCACTCGGCTTTCTCGCAGCGCCGGCGGACGCGTGCATCAAACTGAAATATCAAAAGCCTTCCGTTCGGCGTATCCAGCATACACCGAAGACGTGTTGGATGAGATGGAACTCCGTTCGCTCATCGCAAACTTTGCGCCGAGCTCTGAACGCTCGCCGCGCGGCTACTACAAAAATCTTTCCCTCATTCAAACCAATCGCACATCGGTCAAAGATCTCGGGCTTTGATCTCGGGTCGGGCTTTGATATCACTTCTTTCTAGCGCTTGCATCTTCTTGTACAATCATATTTATCCCTCGTTGCCAGCAACTGCTACATTCGCGCGCACTCGAGCACTCGCGTCCTCACACACCGCAGCGTCGCCCACATGTATGGGCGCCACGACGACCGTCGCGACTACGGCGGCGACCGCCGCGAGCGCTACGACGACGACCGTCGCGATTACGGCGGCGACCGTCGCGATTCGCGCCGCCGCGACTCGCGTTCGCCGCCGCGACGCGGCCATGGAGGCTACCGCGGCGGCGGTCGCGGCGGCGATCGCGGTGGACCTCGAAAGGCATTTCGAAGCGAACGCGAGCGATCCATGAGCCCTGGGGCGTGGGAGAGGAAGCCCAGGAAGCGTGCAACGTTGTTCGATGTGTTACCGGAAGGAGGTGCGTGATGCGCGACGCTAGTTTGTGTGTCCCGTGATTCGCGCGTAGGATCCTCGAGAGCAAAACGAATGCGACCGCGGTGACTGACGACGATGACTTGTGTCTCGTGCGCGCATAGTCGACCCGAACAATTTACCACCCGCCGGAGCGTTCGCACCGCCGCCGGGTATGGGGTATGGCGCGGTTCCGGGCGTCGCCATTCCGATGACGATGCAAGCGACGCGCCATGCGCGCAGAATTTATGTCGGAGGCGTGCCTTTACAGACCAACGAGGCGCAACTCGCGACGTTCTTTAACAATGCGTTGATTGCGATTAATGGCACCAACGCTGAAGAGGGTGCGCCGGTGGTGAATGTGTACATCAATCAAGAAAAGAAGTTTTCCTTCGTGGAATTTCGAAGCGTAGAGGAGGCGTCAAACGCATTGGCGTTGGATGGTGTCATAATCGATGGCGCGCAAGTGAGAATTCGGCGACCGAATGATTACAACTCACAATTAGCGATTGGCTTAGGGCCGTCGACGCCAAATCCCAACTTGGATTTAGCGGCTATTGGATTGGATCAAAACGCGCTCGGCACGACGACGTCGGCGAACATTTTACAGGAACACGAAGATCGCATCTTCATCGGCGGATTACCGTACTTTTTGGACGAAGCGCAAGTGCGCGAGTTACTTGAAGCGTTCGGTCCGATTGCTAAATTCGATTTAGTGCGCGACAAGGAGAATGGGAACAGTAAAGGGTACGGTTTTGTCGTCTACCAAGACGTTTCCGTGACGGATATCGCGTGTCAAGGCTTGAATGGTATGCAAATGGGCGATAAAACACTCACCGTACGTCGCGCCGAGGATAAGAGCGCGCCCGGTCCGATGATGAATGTTCCACCGCCGCCGCCAGCTATCGCACCGCCGTCCGCGAACCCGCCGTCGATGGTGGTTTCTTTTGACCAAATGGGTGTCACCGCCGAAGAGTTGGCTGATGACGAAGAATATGAAAATATCATGGAGGACATGCAAGAAGAGTGCGGCAAATACGGAAAAATCGTAGCGGTAGTAATCCCTCGACCTAGTAAAGATGGCTCGGATGTGCCTGGGATGGGCAAGGTGTTTGTACAGTACGCATCCGTCGACGGCGCCATGGCGGCGAGAACCGCGCTGAATGGGCGAAAGTTTGGTGGGTCAACCGTCATTGCTGACTTCTTAGACGAAGCCGACTTTCACGCGAGAAAGTTTTAGGAAACATAGACTACTTCTATTAATAACAACTCACAAGCTAACACAAGAATCGCCAGTACAGGTAGATGATACTCCAACCGATGAAACCGGCGCCGGCGAGCGACGCGATGGACAAAACAAAAGCCCAAGCTATGGTCCACAGCGCCGTCGCTCGATCAAGTCGCGTGCGGCGACTCTTGCGCTTTAATTTCACCGTTCCACTTCGCGTACCGCGTGCGCGGGAGCTACCTTTACCGCTTTTAATGATCATCGTACCCTGTTCAGGGGCGCCATCGACGTCGTCTATGGTTTGCGACGCGTCAAACGTTGAATCTTCTAAATCGAGTGTCATGTCGATCGGTGAGGGGTAACTCGAGCCTTCTTGCACGCGAGGAATCGCGATCGTTGGATCGCCACTCAACGTGTTCCAGGCTCCCTTCGCCGTGCGCTCGAGCACGCGTATTTCGCTTCGCTCGAGCGTGGATTTCGCCGCGGCGAAGATGCTTCCAGCTAAAATGAGCGACGCCGCGATGGCGTCTCGTGCGAGCACAGCGCCTCCTAAACCAGCAGACATGACCACGCCGGCAAAAATAGGCTGTAATGATCCATAACACGCCGTGACAACGGGTGTAGTGAACGTCTCCGCACGTGTCGTGAGCGTATATGCCGCTGAGGCTAAAATGCCAACGCCGGCGACGGCGACCCACGCGCCTCCAGCGGTGACGAGCGAAATTGATGCGTGGGCTGTGAGATGATCACTCAAGACGTGTGGAATGGCAATCGCAATGCTCATCAATGCACCGATTGTTTGCGACACCACGGCCACGGTGATTGGGTTATATTCGCGCAAAATGGGCTGCTGAAACGCGAGATAGGCCGCGAAAATCGCACTTCGTAACAAGAGCAAGATATTCCCTTGGCTCAACCACATGCGCGCCGGGTCGAGCAATAAAATCGCGCCGAGCACGCTCACCGCAATAGCCGCAAACTTTCCAACGCTAGGCTTTTCTATGCCCTGAAATACCGCAATCGTACACGAATACACGGGTACGAGCTGTCCCAACACCACGGCGTTGCCGAGCGACACGCTCTTCAACCCGTACGCCAAACAAATCTGTGCCAAGCACACGCACGCGCCGAGTAAAATCACTAACCACGACGTAAACAATGCGTTTCGTTTCTTCACGTTTCTCAACTCACGCATGGTGTCGCCACTCGTGCGAGCGAGTAAGTAAATAAACGGCAGCGACATCGCGCCCCTCGCGAGCGTAAACTGCGGCGCGCTAAAGTAATTCAACGACTGCGAACTCAAACACATCGCGCCTACGAAACACGCTTGAGCAGCGATGAGTTGTACCGCGCACTGTGACGCTCGTCGAACATCATCCCGAACCTTTTGTCGCATCTCATCCAACTCGTCGGGAAACGACGCCGAGAGCTCATTCAAGAAGACTTGAATTTCAGCTCGATTCTTCCACCGCACGCGCGGCTGCGCATCCATCGACCCCGGCCCAGGACCGGCGATGGCATCATTGTCATCATCATAACTCGCACTCGAGTCGTTCATCGCGCGCGCGACGTCACCGCGTGCGCGTCCACGCTGCGTTTCGCGCGTCAGCGTACACGATCGATAACGCTCAACATCGCGACCGCCGACGCGCGCGGCGCGCTGCACGTCTCTCGCGCGTCGCGTCGACGTCGACGTCACCGCTCGCGATGGCGTCGCCGTCGCGCGCGTCATCGTCGGTGACGTCGTCGTCGTCGTCGTCGTCGTCGTCGTCGTCGAGCGCTATTGTAAAGATGTCGTCACTTTAACGCTCGCATATCATCATGATGCCGACGACGACACCATCGCGCGCGGCGCCGCCATCCGCGCGCACCGCGGGCGCGCGCGCGCGATGTCGTCGCGCGCCATCGCACGCGCGACGCGCGGCGGGCGCGGTGCCGCCGACGCCGGACGGTCCGAAGCCGCCGAGCCATGAGATTTTAGGCGTGTACATCACCGCGAATGCGGCGGATATCCGCGCCGCGCCCGTGGATTCGCGCACGGGCGCGTTCGTCAAGGCTGGCGCGTCGACCAAGTTGCAAGCGAACGCCACGGCGGACGATGTGGCGACGGCGGTGAAGAGTTTATGCGAGAGTTTGGAGTGGCGCGGTCGCGTCGGGGTGAGCTTATCCGGGATGATAACGCGCGTCGAGGGCGAGCTCGCGAAAGCGGGCGCGATGAGCCGAGACGAGGTTGAACGTAAGGTACACGCCGCCACGGGGCTGGACGTGGCGGTGATGAGCGGCGCCGAGGCGTGTGGGTTTGCGGAATTGAAGTTTGGAGGAGGCGTGGACGTCGCGAGCGGGTTGGTGATGTTTTGCATGGTCGGCGGGAGATTTAGCACGAGTTTGTACGATGACGGGGTGATTGTGAAGAATTTCGCCGGGGAAAAGGTCGTGGATTCTTGGTCAGATGGAGAACGATTGGCACCGATTCCAGAGGCGGGCACGGCGAGCGATACCGAGGAGGCGTGGGCGGCGTACGCGGCGCGCGTGGACAAGTACATTTTGGAGCTCGAGGCGAAATATACGCCGAATGCGATCGTACTGGGTGGTAAAGCTGGGCAGGCGTCGGATAAGATATTGCCTCGTTTGACGTGCAAGACAAGCGTGGTACCGGGAACGTTGGGATTTGTTGCGGGCGTCAAGGGCGCGGCGGCGCTCGGCGTGCAGCTGCTCGACGTTAAAGCGACGTTGCTTCAAGTGCGCAACGCTATTGGCAAACAATCGGGAGTGAGCCCACAGTCGTTGACTGATGAGCAACTGCAGAAGGTATTCAATAAATTCGACACATCTGGGGATGGATTACTGGAGATTAACGAGCTCGCGGCGGCGACCAAGGCGCTCGGAGTGAAAGCGCTCGACGTGCAAGGATTGATGAACGAACTCGATTCGGATAACAATGGTGTCGTTTCGTTTGAAGAGTGGCGTAGTTGGTGGAAGAAGAATGTGAATGTTGATACAGTGACGCACATTGTTTCACAAGAGGAGTGGCACGAAGTCATGGAGACGGAGGGTGATAGGTTGATTTGTCTCGAAGTCGGTTTTACGTTCTGTCGTCCATGCAAGGCGTTTACAAAAAAATTCAACCAAATAGCCGAAGATTTTCCCACCGTGCGCTTTATTACTGTGTACGGAAACGAAAACGGCTCAACCACGGTGCTCGCACGTGACGAACTCGGGGTGAAATCTACGCCATCATTTTATTTGTTCCGCGACTCGCAAAAAGTTCACTTTCATAGCGGCGCGAAAGAGGAGAGACTTCGAAATGCGCTCAATCGCCACTTGCGGGACGATGAATGGCCCGCGAGCGCAGGAGAGCGCCCGCCGAAACTCACCGAAGAGGAAGAAGCGGCTTTGCAATCCGCCGCAACTGCTTAAAATCATTGATGTTACATATTTGTAATCTGGACTGCTAAACGCGCGTCGTATTTTCTATGTTGACGTACCCGCATCCTTCTTCTTGTAGAACGATTGCTTAGCCGTATCAACGCCCTCATGCTCAACACGCACGGGCTCTTCCACGCTCCCTTGCTTGCGTAATCTCGTGGTGACGTCGGAAACCGCGCTCGCGGCTGCCGCCGCCGCCGCTTCGGCTGCGGCGGAGAATGAAAACGACCTCAAATCACCGACAAGCTTTGAGGCTCTGTCGGTGACTTGTCCGGTGACGCTTTTCGACTCGATGACTATTCTACGAGGCGACTGTGCTTCGTCTAATGGCGATGATCCTGCACCACCGCTCGGTGGCGGTGGACGTAAATTCACCCCAACCATGTCTTCGTCACGAATGCCAAGCGCCTCCTTTCTGGCTTGTGCGATGCGCTCCGCCATTTCTTCATCAACCCCATGGATGGGCTTTTTATCTTGCGGTTCGTTCAATATAGCACCCTTGCTCTGATCAGCCCGCGCGCGTAAACCATAGAGTGTGTACGCCTTGCCGCTAGAAGCGCCGCCTTCTTCGTCTTCATCTTCGTCTTGAGTGAAAAAGTCATCCAAGTCGTTCGGCGATACGCCGGACGCCATATTCGCCGATACATCCAGCGTCGACGCAATTCCAGCTAGAGTTTGTTCCTCCATCGATGCCGATGCCGATTCGCGCGATTTCTTCTTGGCCAAGCTCGCGAGCTTTCGTTTCAACTCTTGCTCGGCGGCGATTTCCTCCGTCGTACGCGAGCTCACTTGATTTGACATGGCGTCACTCGCGAGCAAATCTTGAAGCTGTCGAACATGCGCGAGTTCGTCTTTGAATCTAGCCTCAGCTTCGAGCTCGGCGCGTTCGGCGTCATCGCGTCGTCTATATAACGCATCCAGCTGCGCGCCAATTTCGGCTTCGAGTAACATTTCTTCAACTTCGCCCATCATAGCAATCGTCTTATTCAGCGATTCGCTGTACTCCCAAACCTTGCTCGTCATCCCAGACACTTCGGATAACTCTCGTTCCAACGCCGTCCACTGACCTTCGTGTTTGGCGATCCTCGCGTCGAGTTCTGCGCTCGAACGCAACGCCAACTGGGCTCGACTCTCCACGTGCGCGTGACGCACGTCCCAACCCTCCATCGCCTTCTCCACCTCATACACGTACGCCCCAACGCCCGAATCTACACGAGTATCCTTCTGTTCACATTTTCGTCGCGCACACGAACGCAGACGTCATCGTCAGTACGCAACGCTCTCTCTCGCGCGCCTACGCGCTCCAAACTCGCAACACCAAATCATCGCAAAACAATCGTTTCAAGTCGCCGCACGACGCACGATCACGCACCTCTTCCGCGCGCTGTCGACGCAATAAAGCATCAAGCGCCTCACTCGTCACCCCACTGCGCTCAGCGAACGCGCTCGCGCGCGCCGTGATCTCGCGCGCAGCTTCCAAGCCAGTCTCTAATCCTCCTCGAACATCCTGCGCAAACGACGACAGCGTTTCGTGCGACACCATGGACGTCGCGGTGTCGTACACATCGGCAAAGAACGACCCTGCGGCGGTGCTCGCCGCGTGCGCGCCCGCGTGCGACGACGTCGGTGGCGTCGTCATCGGATTCGCGTACCACACAGTGACGCCAGTTGGCGCCTCGTCGCATCGAATTACAGCCAATCATGTCGCTCGCATCGCTCACGGTGAACGCAATCGCGTCTCGTCTCGCGTCGCCGTCGTCGTCCTCCGCGTCGCCGTCGTCGTCCTCCGCGCGCGGCGGCAGGCGTGCCCTCGCTGTGCGCTGCGCCGCGTCCAAGCACACGTTCGTGCGCGTCAAGGTTGATGAGTCAGCGATCGATAAACATGAATCGTTTAAACGCGCGACGCTGGCGAACGCGCAGGCGTCGATCGGGGAGGTTGGTAACGTGCGGTTTGATATTTTACGCGATGCGACCGACGACGGGTCGTGGACGTTCGTGGAGACGTACGCGGATGCGGATTCGAATGCCAATCATAAGACGACGGCGCACTCCAAGGCGTGGCAAGCGATGAAAGCGGAGACGAATTTGATTATTTCTGTGGAGAATTACGCACCCGTGCACCCGAGCGATGAAGATTGGACGTATTCGAACGCCACACAGGCGAGTTTGGAGGATGAAGACGAGATGGGAGATGGGTCGGTGGTACACGTGTACTGTCGAGTCGAGGCGAAGGATGTCGAGGCGTTTCGAGCGGCGTGCGTAAAGAACGCGTCGAATTCAATGCTTGAAGAAGATAATTTGCGTTTTGACGTGTTCCAGAACGTGGATGATGAAACGAAATTTGTATTGGTGGAGGTGTATGCGACGAGTGCGGCGGCGAATGCGCACAAGGAGACCGCGCATTACTTGGAGTGGAGAGACGCCGTGGCGTCGATGATGGCTGAGCCGCGCGCGGCGGTAAAGTATCGCGCGGTGTTTCCCGTCTCTCGCCAGGGCTGGCGCGCCGAGGATTGCGAAGACTCGTGTGACATGGAATGGGGGGCGTAAATATTATACCGTCTCAACCGACACCCCGCTGCGCCTCGCTGTAAGACTTTTAATATCATCGCCTCACTTTCGCGCGCGCGACATGAACGTCGAAGACGTCCCAAAATTCTGTGACCACACCGGCGAGGCTCTCAACGCCGCCGCGCTCGCGCTCGTGCGCGAAGCGACGTCGGTGGATTACATCGCCGCGCACGCCCCCGCAGAAGGGTCGATATTAGTCGACGTGCCAGCCATCGACGTCGCGAGCGGACGGCACAAGTATGTGTTGGTGCAACTGTCTGACCCGCACAAAGGCGGCGCCAAGCTCGTCGTTCGCGCGTACGCGGGGTGTGCGTACCACGCAGACAATTATGGGAAACTCATGCGCGACCTCGACCGCGAGTTTGGCGCGAAAGCCGTCGTCGGTCGCGTCATAGGTGGCGGACGTATCGAGCGCGACGACGAGAGGAGAGAGGTGTACGTGTACGGATACTCCAAAACGTTCGGGCGCACGCCCGGATGTAACGAACGTACGGCGGCGATGATAGAGGAACACTTAGCGTCACAATCGTACGCCGTGCGTTGGAGCGATGACGGGTATTGATTGTTTGCTGCTACTGTACCGGTAGTGTTTTGTTTTACAACTGGTTTGGTCACCAAGAGTCGAAATTAGAAAAGCCGCCGCTTTGCTTGGGCTTTTTCGCTGGTGGTGCGCTGGTGTTCACGAGCGTCGCGGCGACATATTTACCAACACCTGTAGCCGTGCTCGATACGGGCGCGGCACGTTGACTGGCTTGCGCGAGCGCCGTCGCAGGGTCGCTCCAGAATTTCCCAGTGTGCGCGCCGCCATTCTTCATGGCTTCAGCTTTGGCTTTCGCTTCCTCAGCCTCGCGCTCGGCTTTCTCTTCAGCCAAGCGGAGTTCTGTGTATGGATTCGCAAACACCGTGCACGAGGTAATCTTGACTGTTTGCGTCGGGCGATCCATGGCATCCGTGGGGACGTCTTCGATTCTCTGCAACGTCTCCATGCCGCCGACGACGCGGCCAAACACCGTGTGTTTGTTGTCCAAGTGCGGCGTCGGTTTATACGTGATGAAAAACTGCGAGCCGTTTGTGTTCTTCCCGCTATTTGCCATGCTTAACACACCGCGGTCGCCGTGTCTGTGATGGTTGCCTTGGAATTCGTCGTTGAACTTCTCGCCCCAAATGCAGTGCCCGCCGCGCCCGGTGCCCGTTGGATCGCCGCCTTGCAGCATAAAGTTCTTGATTGAGCGATGGAACTTCACGCCATCGTAGTAACCCTTCTCGGCGAGCGTTATGAAGTTTTCGCACGTGCGCGGTGCGGATTCGCAGTGTAATTCTATGTTCAAATCTCCCATGTTTGTGTGCAGGCGCAGGTACGCCTTCTTCTTTGGATTTGTCCACACGACTTCTTCGGCGCGATGATTCTTCGTGTGCGCATCCATGTACGTGGACGTGAATCCCATAGCGCTGTGCCCAGTCGTACGCATTTCATTCACCTTGGTTTTCAATGGCACTAAATATTTCGCCATCTCTGCGTGGCGCTTTGCCTTTTCTTTTTCGGTGCGCGTGTCTAATTTGTCGCTCTCTTCCGAAGTGTTCCACGTGTGCGAACCAGGTTTGAATTTCACCATATCCGCAGGCGCTACGTATGCAGGCGCTCGAAGCAAGTGACTGTTATCTGCTGGATCTTTGACTTCAATCCCTTGCGCCCGTTTCGTGGCGGTATCTTTCGCTTTCGCTGCTTCTAACGCCGCTTGCGCCGCCGCTTGCGCGCTGCTGCCGCCTCGCGCGCCGATTTCCGCCGCCGCCTCACTACCGAGAGAATCCAACACCCGTCGCATGTCTTCGCTCACGTGCGATTTATTAATATTCCCATCGTCGTCATCATCCTTTCGTACTAAATTTCTAACCTCCACACCGCGTTTCACGTGATCAAACGTATCCAACGTTCTCGAGTCCAATTTCAGCGGGTCTTGCAACGTCAAGATATCGCTCCTCTTAAAACTCTCATCCGTCAATAAATCCTTCCAGTTCTTCGCCTTGATGCACAACTCCTCGATAGCCTCCATGCAATACACGTTTCCCGTCGTCTTAATCGCACAGATTCTCGTGCTATCGGTAAACGTTTTGTTCAACACCGGGCACTCGTACGCGCCGTCGCTATTCTTGTGCCACTTTAACTGAATCAAATCCTTCAACTCCAGCGCCGTGCCCAACACCGGATGCTTCTTGTGCTTCAAAACATACGGCACCGCGTGTGAAATATCCATCACCGTGCCATCCGGCGCGCACACCGCGCTCGCGAACGGCAGGAAAGAGATTGCGCAGCAATGAAAAGGCAACCTTCGAAACGGCGCGTCGATTGGACGGTCTTTCGCCCCACCACCGTCGATGCGCCATTCCGTGGCGGTGATGTACCCGCGGTCCTTTTTCACCGATTTATTTCGCCCCATGACTGGCGAATAAACGCCGCGACGCGCGACGACGTGAGGTGCGCGCCGACGAATGGAGCTGTCACTTGTTGGCACGCATAGTCGTTCGTTTCGTTCGACCACGCACGTCGATCGGCCTCGGTGCGCGAATCTCTCGCACGAACACACGCGTTCGTTTGTTTGCCACGCTCTCACGCGCGCGCACGCGATCGATCGAGGACGACGACGGCGAACGATCGTCGAACGAATCGGTGAATTGTTCGAGCACGCACAGAAAACGCGCACAGACGGCGACGCCGCGCGACTAGATCTCGCCCGACATGTCGAAAGGGCTCGGCAAAGGCGTTGGGATTCCAGTCAAGTTGTTGCACGAGTCTGAAGGACACGTGGTGACGGTACGTGCGCGCGGATTCGATTCAATGTGGTTTAGGGTTGGTTGTCGGTTTGAAGCGTTTGCGCGTCGCGTGCGTGATGTTTTTCGACGTGTACTGACGGACGACGTGATTTTGCGCGATGCAGATTGAGTTGAAGACTGGGGAGACGTACCGTGGGCAGTTGGTGGAGACTGAGGATAACTGGAATTGTCAAATGACGGACATTACGCACGTCGGACGGGACGGTAAGGAGAGTAGAATGGAGCACGTGTACATTCGAGGGAGTAAAGTTCGCATGGTGATTGTTCCAGACATGCTCAAACACGCGCCGATGTTTAAGCGGATTGATCCAAAGTTTAACCCGAAACCGGCGGGGAAGAAGTGAGTGCGGCGCGCGCGTTGAGGCGGGTCGTTTTAATATTGTATAGCGCTCGACGGATGCTTTCGTCGAGCGACGAGTTCTTAGACATGTCACAAAAAATCAACAGTTTTTAGATGAATGATCACATTATCTTACGCGTCTATCGCCCGAACCGTTGCGCGGTGCGTGCGAAACGTTCGATGATGCTATCGAAATCGCGCTCGGTGAACGTTTCAATCGCTCGCTCGTAGTAGAGCTCGGCGGCGTGCAACTGCCACGGCGGGAAACCGTCAAGATGAAACGTCTCGCCAAAGACGATGATGGCGTCTGGTGGCGGTATGAAACTTCCTCGCTCGCGCATCCATCGCTCTAAACGCTCGACCTTGGGCTTGTACGTAAACTTGACATTGGCGTCGTCAACCATGTCTTTGTCGTCGATGTCGGCGTTTCGCGCGGCGTCCACGAGCGCGGCGCACGCGTCGCGCCCGCCTAATACATCCACCACCACGTGTCGTCGTTCGCATTCTCCTGCTAGAGATACATCTTTCTTATCACTACTCATTTCATCGTCGTCCACGCGATCAACGCCGCTCACGTGCCGAATGAGTCCTCCGCGCTGCGCGTCGCACGCGCGCAACGCGTACGTAAACGCGCGCGCCTCATCCTTCGCCCTTAACACCATCGCCCCAAACGCCCGCTCGAGCGCACGCATCCCACGCACGCGTGCAAACTCACCATCTCTATCGTACACCACCACGCGTCTCGCCGATCCTCGCGCGACGATGACCCGCGCGACGACGTCCGCCGCCGCGTCCAACCGCCGCCCGGCGTCGTGTACGACGACTCCAATCACCCCCAGCGCCCGCCCTTCCACCGCCACCGACGCGCGACCGTGCCACCGACGACCACTCGTACTCGCATCACCACCACCATCGCGCCCATCGCGCGACGACGACGACGACGACGACGATAACGTCTGTCCCGCGCCGCCGCTCGGCGCCGCCGCGCTCCACCGCGACCGCCTCGCGACGCCCTCGAACGCCGCCACCACCATCCTCGCCGCCGCCGAACCACCGCGAGGGGCGCGACCACATCGAATTCGGTGCCATCCAACGCTTGCGCCGCCCACGGCGACGACCGCGAGCGCGACGAACCACCATCCCAGCGTCGTCGTCGTCGTCGTCATCATCATCA